>Ga0247813_10000074_pt1 | contig 137263 bp, 122 predicted proteins | sample UWRJL169409C1_FD_180719 | JGI IMG/M metagenome (GOLD analysis project Ga0247813, IMG submission 180719) | Plant litter microbial communities from Arlington Agricultural Research Station in Wisconsin, United States - UWRJ-L169-409C-1 | ecosystem: Environmental > Terrestrial > Plant litter >...
TGGTGTACCATCTGGATTGAAATCACCTGTGTATTTTACTTTGATCATACCCACATTTCCTCCTGGCTCATATTTGGTAAGGTTTGCTTCACCTTCCTGCCAAAGTCCTGTTTTCTCATAATCATATATCACATCAATTGGATGGCCTACAAACCACCAGTTGTTTTCGTCTCTTAACTGTCCTGAAGAAAGTGCCACTAATTTGTTCTTATTAGAATAATAGTTCACACCAACATCCCATGACCATCCATTAAGGTTGTCTAAGATTGTTCCGTTAAGCGTTAATTCATAACCTTTATTTTGCGATTGTCCAACATTCGCAGTATAACTGCCTACACCTGCTGTTGGAGGTAAGTTTACATCCAAAAGAATATCTTTTGTATCGGTAACATAATACTCTGCTGTAGCAGTTAAACGATTTCTAAATAGGGCAAAATCTACTCCGTAGTTCGTTGTGCTTGAATATTCCCAACCCAATTCAGGATTTGGTAATTTATTCACATAATATCCTGTTGTATTTACATCACCAAAATTGTATGGTCTCGAAGCTAAAAGTCCAAGTGTAGAATAAGGGGCAACCGCCTGATTAGATGTTTCTCCATAACCAAAACGTAATTTTAACTGATCCAGCCAGCTCACCTCTTGCATAAACGATTCATTTTTAACGTTCCAACCAGCTGAAACTGCAGGATACGTATGCCATTTATGCCCTTCTGCAAGTCTTGAAGAAGCGTCTGATCGCACTGTAGCCGTAATCATATAACGATTGTCGTAAGAGTACATAGCACGCGCCATATAAGAGATTAAACCGCTTTGGTAATAATCCTGATTGTCAGGATTAATCGAAATCTCTCCAGCAGCTCTTCCTAAGTTATAAAATTGAAAAGAGTCAGAAGGAATATCTTTCGCATTAACTTGTGATCTGTTAAAAGTAGTTTGTTCTGAAGAGAACATAGCAACTGCATTTACCTGATGTCTTCCAAAAGTACGATCGTAAGTAAGTAGGTTTTGGATTGCCCAATTCGTACTAAGTGTGTTAACAATCTGAGCAGTTGAAACTGTTGTCGGGTTGACGCTAAATACACCTTCTCCTGTATATTGACCTCCATTAGAGGTACGGAAATTACCGCCTAAATCGATATGATATTTTAAACCTTCAACACCAGGTATTTTTAATTCAGCATATAAATTGTTGTATGAACTATATGCTTTAGTTTGATCAATCCATTTATCGCCTAAATTTTCTATAGTTCCTCTTGTGTACACCCAGTTTTCATCTAATGGCATCTTAACCGTTCTCTTCAAAGAGCCATCCGCATTATATGGATTAGCAATTGGGGTAGTACTTAAAGTACTGTATAAACCTAAATTACCTCCGTTTGTAATGGCGTAATTGTTATTTGTAGTAAAACCAAATTTGAAATATTTTCCAACCGCCTGATCAACAGCACCTCTCAAAGTCAAACGTGCGTAATCCTGTCCAGGTAATACTGCTTCTTCCTTATAATAACTAGCTCCAAAATTATAATTACCAGTTTCTGTACCACTTGCAACGCCTATATCGTGGTTTGTTACGATACCAGATCTATACATCAGGTCCTGCCAATCTGTATTTACATTGTCAGCTTCGTCCGGCCCGTTTGAATAAAGTGGAGCAGTAGAACCTGGAAGTGTAGCTATTTTACGTAATGCCACAAATTCTGTATTGTTCATCATTGGGAATTTGGCAAAAATATTTTTTAGACCACTATACGTATTATAAGTAAAAGTAGCTTTTTGTCCCTTTTGACCTTTATTTGTTGTAATCAAAATAACACCATTCGCACCGCGTGATCCGTAGATAGCAGTTGCCGAAGCATCTTTTAAAATATCAATACTTTTAATATTGTCAGGGCTAATATCACCAACTGATCCGGCAAAAGGAATACCATCCAAAACAACTAATGGATTATTATCTGCCGTTAAGGAACGTGTCCCTCTAATACGAATTTGCATTTCAGCACCTGGCTTAGATGAGGTTTGCGTCATTTGAACTCCCGCCAAACGTCCTTGCAAAGCCTGCGTAATATTAGCAGAGGGAACCTCGCGAACGATATCTCCTTTAATAGAAGCAACAGAACCTGTTACGGCCTCTTTTCGCTGAGTACCATAACCAATAACCACAACTTCTTGCAATGCATTAGAATTTTCCTGTAAAACAGCATCAATTTTAGTCTTACCTGCAACAGGTACTTCTTTAGTGGTTAAACCAAGAAAACTAAATACCAATACTCCATTAGCAGGAACATTTGTAATAGTATAATTTCCATCAAAACCTGTAGCAACACTGGTTTTGGTACCTTTAATAGTCACATTTGCCCCGGGAATAGGTCCACTAGCATCAGAAACAACTCCGGTAACTGTTGTCTGAGCACTGGCACTCATAGAAAACAGAAACATCAGGGATAAAAACCCCAAGCACTTTAGGAGCTTTGATTTGCTTTTAACTGTAAAAAAGTTAGTCATAAAAAAATGATTTAGATAATTAATAGAATGGTTTGAGTTAGTTTTTTTTATATAAAAATTAAAATTAGAAGCATTCTGACAAGTCAAACTGAAACTCTTTTTAATATTCATTTAACAAATATAAATAAATTTCTAAAACACACAATCGGTTGCGTAATATTTTTTTACTTATATCTAAAAAAAAGTCTAATTAAAATATGGTAAGTATAATTTTAAGATTAAAATATTAAACATATCACAATGCAGAAGCTACAATGAGAGCAAATTTTAAAAGTAAAACAATCAATTATAGAAATCACCAATAATAAAGCAAAAATTATCTGTCAGGGATTAGCAGTTATTTCTAACCTAAAAAAGAAAGTTTATTTTTATTAATTGAAGACCTTAACCGCCTATTAACACTATAGGCTCGTACTTATTTTTATCAAAAACAACTTAAAAACAGGACTTTACAATTTCACCCTGCTATTTTACACTTCACACAATCGTTTGTCTTAAAAAACAAAAAAACTCCTGACGTAGAAGTAAGGAGTTCTTAAAAAAAGTAAAAAAATATTTCAGCAATAGGTCTTTTGCTAATTAAAGCTGCATCTTTTTAGCATCTTCAATAAATTGATTAAGTCCGATATCTGTCAAAGGATGTTTTAGCAATCCTTTTATCGACGATAATGGTCCTGTCATAACATCAGAACCCACTTTGGCACAATTAACTACGTGCATGGTATGCCTGATGGAAGCAGAAAGTATTTGCGTATTAAAAGCATAATTATCGTAAATCTCTCTGATTTCTGAAATCAAATGCATTCCATCTGTTGAGATATCGTCCAGTCTTCCTAAAAATGGAGAAACGTATGTTGCTCCTGCTTTAGCAGCCAGCAAAGCTTGTCCTGGTGAGAAAACTAAAGTAACATTGGTTCTGATTCCTTTGTCTGAAAAATATTTACAAGCTTTGATTCCGTCAGCAATCATGGGCAACTTCACCACGATTTGGTCATGCAAAGCAGCAAGCTCCTCACCTTCTCTAATCATTCCGTCAAAATCTGTCGAAATAACTTCTGCAGAAACATCGCCATCTACAATATTACAGATTGCTAAGTAATGCTTCAAAATATTGTCTTTTCCTGTAATTCCCTCTTTGGCCATTAAGGACGGATTTGTCGTTACACCATCTAAAACGCCAAGTGCCTGGGCTTCTTTAATATCTTCTAAATTTGCTGTGTCAATAAAAAATTTCATTGGTTTTTAGTTTAGTTTATTTTTGATTAAATAATAGTATTGTATTCCAATTCATAAAAATGAATTAGAAACAACTAATTTGATTTGAAATATAATTTGAAATTTGAATAAGAGAGTGAAAGAAATCACTGCGAAGACAATTTTAAAAATTATCCCTTTTGAATAAGAAGTTAGTGAAATGGCCGTTGACCTCTTCAACATCAACGGCCATAATTACTAAATAATTCACTTCATTTTCCCTGGCAAATACACTAACCAAAATATTTTGCCAGAGACAAAAAAACTACAAAAAACAATCTTGATTTCGGTTTCACTTTAACCGAAAATTATTTTTCTGTCGTCAATCAATTAAATATATTGATTGATGATATTTTCGAACAATTCCTGTTTACCGCTTTGTAAATTTAATTCTCCATTTTCCTGGGCAATTTTATACAAATCAGTCAAACCTAATTTTCCTTCTTCAAAAGCTTTTCCGTTTCCAGAATCAAAAGAACTATAACGGTCTGTTCTTAATTTATCATAAGGAGAAGATGTGATAATTTTGTCAGCCGTCAATAATGCTCTGGCAAAAGTATCGGCTCCACCAATGTGAGCTAAGAATACATCTTCCATATCAGTAGAGTTTCTTCTGATTTTAGCATCAAAATTAACTCCTCCACCTTGTAGTCCACCTGCTTTTAAGAAAACTAACATTGCTTCTGTAACTTCCTGGATGTTATTTGGGAATTGATCTGTATCCCATCCGTTTTGGTAATCACCTCTATTAGCATCTAAACTTCCTAACATTCCAGCTTTGGCAGCTACTTCCATTTCGTGTTGAAAAGTGTGTTGTGCTAATGTAGCGTGATTCACCTCTATGTTCATCTTGAAATCTTTCTCTAAGCCGTATTTATGCAAAAATCCAATAGCTGTAGCTGAGTCAAAATCATATTGGTGTTTCATTGGCTCCATAGGTTTTGGCTCAATGAAGAAATTTCCTTTAAATCCTTGTGCTCTTGCATAGTCTCTTGCCTGAGCCAGGAATTGTCCCATATGATCCAATTCTCTTCCCATATCCGTGTTCAACAAAGTCATATAACCTTCACGACCTCCCCAGAATACATAGTTTTCTCCTCCTAAAGCAATGGTAGCATCCAACGCCAGTTTTATTTGACCACCGGCTCTTGCCAATACATTAAAATCTGGATTAGTAGCCGCACCGTTCATATATCTTGGATTAGAAAAACAGTTTGCCGTTCCCCAAAGTAATTTCACTCCTGAAGCAGCTTGTTTTTCTTTCAAATATTCAGTAATGGTAGCCAGTCTGCTTTCTGATTCTGCAAAAGTAGCTCCTTCGTTAACCAGGTCATAATCGTGAAAACAGTAATAGTCAAATCCCATTTTGGTAATGAATTCGAATGCTGCATCTGCTTTTTCTTTTGCGGCAGCAATAGCGTCTGTAGGTTGATCCCAAGGAAAATGTTGCGTTCCTGGTCCGAATGGATCTGAACCCTGACCACAGAAAGTATGCCAGTAAGCGATCGCAAATTTAAAGTGCTCACGCATTGTTTTTCCAGCCACAACCTGATCTGGATTATAATATTTAAATGCCAATGGATTATCAGACTCTTTGCCTTCAAATTTAATCTGGCCTATACCTTTGTAGTATTCTTTATTGCCTAAAACTATCATATCTTTTTATTTTTTGTATGTTAATATTAATTCTAATTCCTGTTTCCATTTTTGGTAAGCCTGAACATATGGTTCTTTGTTTTGCAACGGTAAAAAAGTCATTACGTGGTCGTTTGTGGTAATACTTGAACCAAACTTTTCAAAATCGCCATCGATCAAACCAACTGCTCTTGCTGCACCTACTGCTCCTGTTGTATTGTAAATTTCGATTTCATGCCCAATAAGTGTTGCCACTGTATTAGAGAAAATTTCGGAACGGAATAAATTATCATTTCCGGCTCTGATTACACCAATTGTAGCATTGTCATCTTTTAAACACTCCATTCCGTAAACAAATGAAAAAGCGATTCCTTCCAAAGAAGCTCTGAACAAATGCGAACTGCTGTGAATGTTTAAATTCAGGTTTAAAAAATGTGTTCCGATGTTTTTATTGTTAAACATACGTTCTGCTCCATTCCCAAAAGGAATAACGACAACTCCATCAGATCCGATATCAATTTTTGATGCCTTGCGGTTCATCGATTCATAGGTTTCATCACCCATATTATTTCGCAACCATCTGTACTGAATTCCGGCTCCGTTAATATTCAGTAATTTCCCGATTCTTGGCTTTTCCACTTCATAATTAACATGCACGAAGTTGTTTACTCTTGTACTTTTATTTCCGGCTGACATTTCGCTAACGGCATAAAATACGCCCGAAGTTCCACCCGTTGCAGCAACTTCACCCGGATTTAATACATTTAAAGCCAATGCATTATTAGGCTGATCACCGGCTCTGTAAACCACCGGAATTCCAACAGGAAGTCCTGCTTCTTTTGCACCTTTCTCATTCAATACACCCTGATTTGTGAAGTTCTCCACAATTGTTGGCGTTAATGATTGATCAATTCCGTAATAATCTAATAACCAATCGGCCACTTTGTTCTCTTTATAATCCCAAAGCATTCCTTCAGAAAGTCCGTTTTTTGTCGTCGTAACATCACCTGTTAGCTTATAAGCGATATAGTCACCCGGCAACATGTATTTATAGACTTTACTGTATATTTCAGGTTCGTTTTCTTTAACCCATTTTAATTTTGAAGCGGTGAAATTCCCGGGAGAATTCAATAAATGGCTGAAACATTTTTCTGCCCCAATTTCTTCAAAAGCTTTATCTCCTATCGCTACGGCTCTACTATCGCACCAGATTATTGCATTACGCAAAGGGTTGCATGCTTCATCCACAATAACCAATCCGTGCATTTGATAGGATATACCCACACCCTGAATTTTAGAGGCTTCAATATTTGCTTCGCGTATCGCTCTTTTGGTCGCTGTACAAATGTGCTGCCACCAGATTTCCGGATCCTGCTCTGCCCAATCAGCATGCAATGAAACGATCTCCATTTCGTTTTGCGGTTCGTGCAAAACGACTATTTTTTTGCCTGTTGCTGCTTCTACCAAGGCAACCTTGACCGAAGAACTTCCAATATCATATCCTATATAATACATACTTTATAATGATTCTCTTATTGTTAAACTTGTTGCTATATATTGCTGTACCGTTTCATCTGTTGTGATAAATGCTGCGGCTTTTGTTCCCATTTCCTTAAAATCTGTTGACACCACCGAGATTCCTTTATAAATAAATTTCTTCATTGGTGTTTCATTGTAAGATAAAAACCCAACATCCGTTCCCGGCTCTAAATCTCTCTCTTTACACTGCTCTAAGAAGTCTCCTAAAATTCTGTCACTAACACTGATATAGGCGATTCCTTTTTCGATATTGAACTTTTTTGAATCTGTGACAATGTCATATTTAAAATGAAAATCAGCACAAAACTTCTTAAATGATTCCAGTGTTTCTTTTGGGTGATTCGTATAATCCGGATAAATAAATTGTATTTTTTTATACTTTTTAAACAAATCAGCTGCTTCTTTAAGCGAATTGTAAAATGCTTTTCCGAAATCCTGAAAAACATAATTATTCTCTTTCTTCGAATGAATATTCCAGTCAATCAAAAGCAATTTATCATTCGAAATTGCCGATAATGTTGGCGATACTTCTTTGTGGTCAAAATTCATCACCACATACTTGTAATACTTTCCAACACTATTGTTTATGATCGTTTTAAAAACATCAATATTATAATGATGAAATTGTACATCGGTAATCACATTGTCCGGTAAATTATTCACAAACGAGTGATACAAAACTTCTTTATAGGCCTTGAAAGTATCTAATACCAAAAGCACTTTTCTGGTTTCACCCGATACATAATAGCCTTTATTCGGAACAGAATCAATTACATTCTGATCCTTCAAAATAGTATAAGCTTTAAAAACAGTATCTCTCGACAACTGATTTTCTTTGCAAATCGCATTTACAGACGGAAGTAAATCTCCTTTTTGCAAAATATTCTCCGCAATAGCATTATTTATCCCATTTACCAACTGCTGGTATTTCGGGATATCACTGTCGTGATTGATTACAAATACAAATTTTTCCTGCTCTTCGTTTAACATACCGTTCCGTTCTGTTCTGGTCTGCTAAAGTAGCTAATCGGATTTTATAAAAAAAACATTTTAACATTGAAATTGTTATTTTTTTATAAATCCGATTCTCTCTCTTTTAAATTATGGTTTGATTAAAAAATTCAGCAAGCAACCGGTTGTGGTTTTTCTGAAATTTTTTTACTGCTTATTTCTCTTTTTTATCATACGGATCAATCGTAACAATCGAACCGTCAGCATTATATTCAATTTTTGTTACCTTGATCGATCTCAAATGCGTTACTCCTTTTGACAAGCTTGAATCATGATAAAACAAATACCATTCGTTTTCAACCTCACAAATAGAATGATGAGAAGTCCATCCAATTACCGGGTTCAGAATTCTGCCTTTATAGGTAAAAGGTCCATAAGGGCTATCTCCTATTGCATAACAAATAAAATGAGTATCTCCTGTTGAATAAGAGAAATAATATTTACCATTGTATTTGTGTAACCATGAAGCTTCAAAAAAACGGCGATCGTTATCACCTGCCTTTAAAACTTCTCCATTCTCATCCAGAATTTTGATTTCTTTTGGTTCTTCGGCAAACTCTTTCATGTCGTCAGAAAGTAATGCCACGATTGGACCTAATGCCGTTTCATTTGCTAAAGGTTCCTCATTATTTTCATCGTATTTGTTGTCTCGGTACTTTTGAAGCTGACCTCCCCAAATACCTCCAAAATACATATAATATTTTCCGTCTTTGTCTTCAAAAACAGCTGGATCAATAGTGTAACTTCCTTTGATTGCTTCTGGTTCCGGTGTAAAAGGACCGGTTGGCGAATCGCTTATCGCTACTCCAATCTGGAAAATTCCGTTGGCACGTTTGGCCGGGAAATACAAATAATATTTTCCGTTTTTACACGCGGCATCCGGTGCCCACATTTGTCTTTCAGCCCACGGCACATCATTTACATGCAAAGCCAAGCCATTATCTACAGCCTCAGCATTTACGTTTTCCATCGAAATGACGTGATAATCTTCCATTCCGAAATGATCTCCATTGTCATTAAAAGGAATTCCGGCATCAATATCGTGAGACGGGTAAATATATATTTTTCCGTTAAAAACATGCGCCGATGGATCAGCGGTATACATATGGTTTATTAATGGATTCGAGATCGCTCGTTTTTCTAACTCTAAAAAGTCAATATTTTCAATACTATCTTCAGGCATTTTTTTTCAGGTTTTTTTTAATTTTTAAAATAAGCTAGGCTCTTCTTTCTTTTAAGTCCGATTCAATCTGAATCTCCATTTTCTTGTCGATTTTGTAGAAAAATAACAATGCAACTCCAATCAGAAAAGGAATTGCAGGAAAGACACTAACCAAAAGTTTAATTCCGTTTATTGCTACTGCACTTTGTACCGCCGCATTAGGAACATAATCAAAGTGTCCTAATAATGAAGTTGTCAAAGCTCCCCCAATACTCAATCCTGCCTTTAAGCCCACCATCATGGCAGAGAATATAATCGCAGTTGCACGACGGTTATTTAACCATTCTGAGTAATCAGCCACATCGGCAATCATCGCCCACAGAATCGGAATTGTAATTCCGTAGAAAAAGCCGTGCAGAATTTGGGAAACAAAAATCAGACTCACTGATTTGGAAGAAAAGAAGTAAAAAGCCAATATAAATAAGGTGGAGACAAATAGAAAGGAACCAAAGATGTTTCGCTTACCGTATTTATCTGCTAATCTTTTTGATAAAGTGATTCCGACAATCATGAAAATAATTCCGCCAGCATTAAACAAACCAAATCCGGCCGCAATAGGATCATCACCAAATTGATTCAATCCGATACTTGCTAAACCATCCAGAATTGGCTGAATAAGGATTGCCAGTTGTTGCTTGTCTACATAATTTTCAAAATAATACACATAAGCACTACCTTTGATTGCCAAAGTAATAAATACTAAAGTCGTCAACGCCAGCATGATTAACCATGGTTTATTTTTTACCAAATCGCTTAAATCTTCTTTGATACTTGATTTTTGCTCTGGTTTTGGAACGATACGTTCTTTTGTTGTAAAAAAGGTAATTAATAGCATTATGGTGCCAAATATAGCCAACGCTGTCATTACTTTTTCAATACCAATTGCTTTATCGCCATCTCCTGCACTTTTGATAATCCCAAGCATAAAAACCTGAACAAAAAACTGTGCAAACATTACCGCCACAAAACGATAAGACGATAAACTATTGCGTTCGCCCATATCACCAGTAATTACGCCGCTTAAAGCAGAATACGGCAAATTGTTACTGGCATAAAACAATAACAAAAAAGTATAGGTCACAACCGCATAAATTACTTTACCGTGGTATGCAAAATTAGGTGTTGTGAAAGCTAACAAAGCAATAACTCCCAAGGGTACTGCGGTCCATAAAATCCAGGGTCTGAATTTTCCCCATTTGGTACTGGTCCTGTCTGCCAAAACTCCAATAATTGGATTAAAAACAAAAGCTGCTATTAAACCCACAACCAACATAATTATAGAAGAATCCTGAGGCGATAATCCGTAAATATCTGTATAAAAATAAGCGAGGTAAGTAATCAGTGTCTGAAAGACTAAATTTGCCGCCAGGTCGCCTAAGCTGTATCCAATTTTTTCTTTTATGGATAGTTTTTGAGAATTAAAATTCATTATTTGTTTGTGGTTATTTTGGTTAATTTTATAATCAAAGTTGATTTAAATTTGACTATTTAGTTAGCTCGTATACTGCTTTCAAAAGGCTTTTACTTAAGCAATCGGTTGTGTAAAATTAGCAAAAAAAACATACCATCCAAATTTACTTTGTGTTATTACATTTTTTTTTAGGAACCGTCTGATGTATTAATTCTTTAAGCCCTTGTCAATACTGCTATTTTTCTAATTCTTTAATTGCATTACACTATCATACGCTTTTTTTGGCTGAAGCTGAGTATCAAATAGCAAAGGATAATTCGTACGACCCCTTATAGGCCAGTCGTTTAACCAAGATTGCCCGTCATAAACACCCCAAAAAGTAACACGGCTAATTTTGTCTTTGTGTTTTAAAAATAACTTAAAAATATCTGCATAACGCTGCGCAAGCTTTTCCTGGATCGAATCTGGAAGTTTCTCCGGATACGGATTCATTTTCGCACTTCCTTCAAAATTCTGATTTACATCTGCCCCTTGTAAATCCCATGGATTTGGCAAAACAGTGATGTCCAATTCTGTAAAAGCAACTTTTAAACCTAATGCAGAATAAGCCAAAATACTTTCTTCAATTTCTTGTAATGAAGGGCTTTCCAATCGCCAATGCGCCTGAATTCCAACACCGTCAACCTTACCTCCTCCTGCTCTCACTTTTTTAATTAAATTGATTGTACCTGCTCTTTTAGCAGGTGCTTCATTGTTATAATCGTTGTAATACAAATCTACTTTAGGATCTGCACTGGCAGCTAATTTGAACGCATCAGTAAGATATTGCTCGCCAAGGGTATTCAAAAAAACGGACTTTCTTAATGTTCCATCTTCGTTTAAAGCTTCATTCACAACATCCCACGAACCTATTCTTCCTTTATATTTCGAAACAATGGTTGTAATATGTTCTTTCATGAAAGCTTTCATTTCAGTACTGTCCGTGATTTTTTCCATCCAGGGTGCTAATTGGCTGTGCCAGATTAAAGTGTGGCCGTGAATAAACATTTTATTTTTTTCGCCATACCCCACAAATTTATCAGACAAAGCAAAATCATATTTGTCTTTTTCAGGATGAACGAACATTGACTTCATGATATTTTCTGCTGTAATCGCATTAAATTCTTTACGAATCAAGGCGTCTTGTTTGGCATCTTTCACTTCAATTTGATCAGCGCTTAAAGCTGTTCCGATATAAAAATCTTTCTTATACGCTTCTTTCAGCGAGGTGGCTTTTTTTTGCGCCGTACAGTTTACAAACAGCAAGGTGGTTATTGCCAGTAAACAGGGTTTAATTAATTTCATTTTTTTTATTTTTTTGGTTGATAGTTAATTTTTAAACACAATATAGCTTTGGGTTTCGAGACCTAACAGGTTTTTAAAACCTGTTAGGTCTGGTCTGTCATTACTTCTTTTGAAAACTTTCCGGAGGTCCTAAATAAGACTCCAGAATTTTTCCCGACCCGGTTTCAATTACAATTTTCTGAAGCACTAAGGCAGGATCAATTCCGTAAAATTTTAAGGTATGATTTCCGGCTTTTTCAATCGCATACGAAGAGGTTATTATTTTAATATTATCGGCCACAGCCTTATTCCATGTTTTATCCGAGTCTTTTTCATTAAAATTGATGATTTGTGGTTTTTCATCATCAATAGCAATTCCATATTTCAAACCCTCACGAGTAGAAAAATTAATGGTTGGCGAAAAATAAACATGTACTTTTATAGTTCCTTTTTGCAACAAATGAATATCATATTCTAATCTTGGTGATTTTTCAGAAATTGCAATTGGCTGAACATTGGAAGGTTTTAATGTAATTCCCGATTCTGTTTTTCCGATGTTGGGAATTACAGTCCATTTCAAATCTGAATTAGTGGCTCTTGAGTAATGCTTCGCCTCAATTGATACAAAACCATTATTCTCAACAAAGCCTTTTATTTCCTTTAAATCAATGTTTTTAGTATTTACAATTACAATGAAATTCTGATTATTGGCCGAAATTGTAAATTCACCTTTTGCATCGTCTTTCGGAACTTTTTTCCAGTCAATACTTACTAATAGTCTTTCTTCGGAATTAATTTTTTCTTTTAATTTTGAAAATTTAATCCAATTCTCTTTAGAAGTTATTTTGAAATCAAAAGGAATATTTCCTCTGTTGAAAATGTCTACAAAATAAGATTTGTTTTCAGTTGAATTATAAGTTGGTAAAACAATTTCTGCTTTATTATTTGGCCACCAATTTTCAGAACCTTCAATCGCAATTCCGGCTTCTGATATATTCGGTAATTCTATAATTTTTGTCTGCGGAATTACATTATTTTTCGGCTCTTGCCAGGACGTGTAGCCAATGTGCGTTTGCCCCATCATATGATTCCACTTTCCATTTGACAGTTTAGTGTGATAATAATTCGTCAGCAAACTATCCTTTTGAAATAATTCTTTTACTTGCTTTGCATATGAATTTGCAGAAGCTCTTCCCTGATTGGCGTACAACTGATTTTTAGCTGTTGTAACGTACAATTCATTTAGATTTGCACTTGCCAACACTGGAAATAAAACCAACTGATAAAAAGCATCTTTGTATTCCGGTTTTATTTTTTCATTTATCGAATTGGCTTTCTCAACCAATTTTTTATAATCGGCCAAAACAGTTTCTGCTTCGTTGTAATTAGTGATACTGTACGTTTTCTCATTCAGCAATTCTGGTTTTCGTCTGGAATTGTATTTGGTGTACAATTTTATAATTTGAGTAATTTCATTTGCATTTTGATCTCCAAAATTTTCCTTCGCCCATTGCGTATAATATTGATCTAAATTTCCAGCGTTCCATTTCTCCGGATTCCATGCCATGTCAAGGAAAAACTCTGTTGGAAATTCCATTGGTTTAATATCACCCACATTGACAATCCAAATTTTATCGACGCCATGTTGGTACGCCAAATCCATTTGTTCCCAGGTTCTCTCAATCTGATTGGTATTGATCCATTTGTAATTTCGCGGACCGCCTACATAATCAAAATGGTAATAAATTCCGTAACCGCCTTTTCTTGGCTTTGCACTAAGTTCAGGTAGTTTCCTGATATTTCCCCAATTGTCGTCGCACAATAAAAGGGTAATATCATCCGGAACACGCATTCCTTTGTCGTAATAATCCTGAACTTCTTTGTAAAGTGCCCACATTTGAGGCGTTTCTTCAATAGGTTTTTTAGTGGTTTCTTTTATAATTTCTCGTTGGGTTTTTACGATATTTTCTAATAAATCAATTGCCGTACCCTGCGTCATTGGTTCGTCGCCGTCGCCACGCATTCCAACCGTTACAATGGTTTCCGTGTTTCCCATTCTTTTCATTCCGTCTTTCCAAAATGAAATCAGGTTTTCAGAATTGGTACTAAAATCCCATTTTCCTTTTCCTAATTTTGCCCATTCTGCATGTGCTCTTGTCAGCGGTTCGTGATGCGAAGTTCCCATTACGATTCCGTATTCATCTGCCAAAACAGCGTTTTGAGGATCATCTACATAAAACATTCTTCCCCACATCGAAGGCCACAAATAATTGCCCTTCATTCTCAAAATCAATTCAAAAACCTTATCATAGAATTTTGCATTAAATCCGCCATACGTATCAAACGCCCAGCCTGATAATGCAGGAGCTTCATCATTAATAAAGATGCCACGGTATTTTACTTTTGGTTCGCCATTAGAATGAATTCCAGACAAAACATGCAATTCCGATTGTTTTTTCACCGGAACATCTGCCCAGAAATACCAGGGAGAAATGCCAATCTGATTCGACAAATCATACATTCCGTAAATAGTTCCTCTTTTATCTGAACCCGCAATGACCAAAGCTTTTTTAATTCCTTTTGAAGGATTATCGACAATTTGTGTGGTGAATTTTTCCCATTTTCCCTGAAGTTGGCTCGCATCAATTTTTCCTTCACGAACCAATTGATCTATGATTTCACTTTTTCCGATTGTGCCAATGATTACAACATAATCAGTCGCTTCTGAAATTGAATTTATTTGTTTTGGGTGAATATTGGTGACTTTAAAAAGATCATTTTCTAAATGTCCGGCAACTTTTAAAACTCCGGGGAAATCAGTTGCGCTTACTAAAATCGAAGCAATTTTTCCTTTTGATGCTAATGGGAAATTTTGAGCAGAAGCTTTGTTTACTACATATTTTTTTCCATTTATTGCGTGGGATTTTGTGCTGATTCCGAAGAGGAAAAGCAGTAGGATTATTGGCAATAATGGAGATTTTCGTAAATGCATGATAATTTTATTAATATTAACGCTAAACAGTTTTGACCACAAAAATGCGTGTATAAACTTTGAATTATACCTAACAGGTTTTTAAAACCTGTTAGGATACTTATATTACGAATTCAATTTATAAGCAATTCCCATTTCCAAGCCTCTTAATTCCGCAAGACCCTTTAATCTTCCTACCAAAGAATAACCCGGATAGGTCTCTGTTTTCTCATCGACATCATGTAAAAAGCCATGATCGGGACGCATTGGTAAACTCACTTTTGTTTTATTCATTAATAAAAGCAATTTTTCTATAAGGACTTCCATTTTGGTATCTCCTTCTAAATGGGCAGATTCCCTAAAAATGTTTGCGCTTTCGCGGAAGGTATTTCGAAGGTGTAAAAAGTGAATTCTATCTCCGAAATCATCTATAATTTGCGCCAGATTATTTTTTGGATCTGCTCCCAAAGAACCTGTGCAATAACAAAGTCCGCTTGCATTTAAAGGCACGGCTTCAAAAATGGCTTTGATATCTTTTTCTGTTGAAACAATTCGGGGTAAACCTAAAACCGAAAACGGCGGATCATCCGGATGAATAGCCAGTTTAGATCCGAATTCTTCAGCAACCGGAGCCACTTCAGATAAAAAGTAAATCAGGTTTTCTCTAAGTTTTGTATTATCAATTTCAGCGTAATTATCTAAAAGAGAAAGAATTTGTTCAGCGGTAAAACTGATTTTACTTCCCGGTAACCCTAATAGAACATTTTTAAAAAGTAAGGCTTTTTCGTCTTCAGAAAGTTTATTTCCGAATTCCAATGCATTTGCTTTTTCTTCCTCCGAATAATCATTTTCAGCATTCGGTCTTTTCAGCAAAAACACATCAAAATAAGTAAACGCAAGCTGATTGTATAACAATGCTTTACTTCCATCTTCATTGATAAAATTATGATTGGTGCGAACCCAATCTAAAATTGGCATAAAATTATACGTGATGATTTTTATGCCACAATCCGCCAAATTCTTTAAACTGATTTTATAATTTTCGATGTATTGTAAATAATCACCGGTAGCACGTTTTATTTCCTCATGAACCGGCAGACTTTCAACAACAGACCACTCCAATCCGGCTTCCCTGATGATTTGCTGTCTTTCTTTAATATCTTCGATTGACCAAACTTCGCCTACCGGAATTTGATGCAAAGCCGTTACAATTCCGGTTGCTCCGGCCTGTTTAATATCTCTTAAAGTAACGTTATCCTGAGGGCCAAACCAACGCATGGTTTGCTGCATTTTTATCATAGTAATAACTTTATTGTTAACACCTTAATTTTTAAACACATAGAAACATAGCTTAACATTGTGTTGAAAAAAGGCATTTCATTTGTTTAAAAACACATAGCAGGCTATTTGTGGGGTATTCTTTGAAACACATAGATTTAACCATAGCTAATGTGTTTTCAAAACTAGTGAAACGCCTTTACCGCCAAACCAAATCTATGTTCCTATGTGTTTATTTTTTTTCAACACAACTATATGTCTTTAAACATTCCTTGTTTAAAACCCAATACTGTTTCCGCCGTCAACTGGCAAAACGGTTCCGGTTGTGTATTTTGATTCGCTTAAAGCGAAATAATAAACGGCATCTGCAATGTCCGATGGCTCTCCTAAGAATCCCATTGGCGTTCTTCCGAGTACTTTATTTTTTCTTTCCGGATCATTATCAAGCGCAGTAGAAGACATTTTTGTTTTGATAAATCCTGGTGCAATACAGTTTACACGAACACCAAACGGCGCCAACTCAACCGCCATAGCTCTGGTCATTGATTCGATTGCACCTTTACTTGCCGAATATGCAATTACTTTCGGAATACCGTATTGCGATGCCATCGAGCTAATGTTGATAATACTTCCTGCTCCATTTTCTTTCATGTTTTTTACAACGGCTTTACTAACCGCAAAAACACTTAGAAGATTGGTATGAATTACTGATAAAAAATCTTCATCGGTAACATCTAAAAATTCTTTTTTAAGATTGATTCCGGCATTATTAACCAAAATATCTATTGGATTTTCTTTGCTTATATTCTCAATCATGTCCGGAATTCCCGCAAGATTATTTAAGTCGTAAATCACTGGAATCGCATTGGGTCCTATTTCTTTACAGGCGTCTTCTGTTTTCTCTTGTGATCTTCCAATTATATAGGTTTTGATTCCGTTATCACATAATTTCTTTGCTGTTGCAAAACCTAAACCCGAATTTCCTCCGGTTACAATTGCTGTTTTTGTGCTCATACTTTTTAATTTGAATATTTAATTTCCCGGTGCAAAAGGGAATTTTAAGGATTGAAAATAGTCTAAAGACTGGGTTGGTTTCTCTACTCCAACTGGCAATTCCTTACCTGAATATTGTTGAAAATAAAGTAAACACGCATCTCGCCACCATTTTGCTTCTTTATACTGAATCTCTAATAACATTTGTACTTCTTTGAAACGTTCGGCATCCACAAATTTCTCTGTTTTATTCCAGACGTTCTGCATGTTTTTTACCTGATTTACGCCTTCCTGATATTTCAAAGCCAAACCGTTCCATAACGTTTGTCCGTTTTTCAATTTATAATCCCAGGAAACATGATGAAACCATAATAAATCTTTCTCTGGACAGGTTTCTAAATTATCAAAAATTTTGGCTGCTTCAGGAGCATATTGCGCTGTTGCATTAGTTCCGGTTTTAGATCGGTCAAAACCAATTCCGTTTTTATCTGCTTTATGATAATACACCGGATTCCATTCTGGTCGCGATAGATTCGAAACCCAAGGACCTGGACCATAATGATGACCTGTGTCCATAATATGATGTAAACCAAGCGGTGTCATATAATTCACAACTGCTTCACGCGAATCCATCATCATTTCTTTTACTGGTTTTATAAAATTTTCATCATTCGAAAAAGTACATCGCAACCATTCATCCGCAATAACCTCAGAATCTAAATTCGGATTCCAGGCCAATCTTCCAAAGCCGTACCAATTCGCCTGCGCGAAAGGATGACCTGTCCAGTTTAAATCATTTCCGATGTTCGAAACTCCGGCAATTCCGGTCAGTTTTGTTTTCGTTATGGTACCATCAATCACTTTGGCAACGGTAGTCCCTTTTCCTTTTTGATAGGTATCTGATTCTAATACTTCCTGAAATAATTTAGGCAGAAAAACCAAATGGGTACTAAAACCTAGATATTCCTGCGTAATTTGAAACTCCATCATCAAAGGCGTTTTGGGCATTGCGCCAAACATAGGATGAAAAGGCTCACGAGGCTGAAAATCAATTGCTCCATTTTTTACCTGAACGATAACATTGTCTTTGAATTTTCCATCGTACGGCACAAATTCGGCATAAGCTTGTTTGGCTCTGTCATTGGCATCATGTTCTGAATACACAAATGCTCTCCACATAATTACACCTTCAAAAGGTGCAACAGCATCGGCCAGCATATTAGCACCGTCAACGTGATCTCTTCCGTAGTTCTGCGGTCCCGGTTGTCCTTCTGAATTTGCTTTTACCAGAAATCCACCAAAATCAGGAATTCTTTTATAAATTTCTTTGGCTTTATTTTTCCACCAGTTCGCTACATCAGCATCTTTTGGATCTGCCGTTTTTAATCCCCCAATTTCTATTGGTGCCGAAAAACGGGCTGTTAAATAGACTTTTATTCCGTAGGGTCTGAATACATTTGCTAAAGCCTCAACTTTCTCTAAATATTGAGGCGTTAAGATTAAAGCGTTCGCATTTACATTCGTTAAAACTGTTCCGTTAATTCCGATTGACGCATTTGCTCTTGCGTAATCGATATAACGCTGATCAATAAAATCAGGAAGTTTCTGCCAGTTCCATAAAGAAAAACCAGCATAACCACGCTCTACAGTTCGGTCTAAATTATCCCAGTGATTTAAGATTCGGATATTCGTTTTTGGGGCATCAACAATATTTAGATTTTTGATGGATTTGTTGGTTTGAACCAGTCTTAGAAAACTATAAACTCCGTATAAAACGCCAATATCTTTTTTACCGGTAATGACAATTTGATTTTTACCTTTTAACGAAATCGTTTTGATGATAAAACCTTCATCATTAATCTGGTCAAAACTTCCGATTTCCTTTTGAATTTCTGCACTCAGTACTTCTTTAGAACCAATAATGATATTTTTATCACCTTCAGCTTTTGATTTAAGACTGACTGTTTTTCCGAACATTTCACTTAATCCAACTTCTAATTCTTTTGAAGCAATTTTTGAAGTTTCAGAATTTCCGAAAGAAACGATTCCCTGAATATCAGAACGGTATTTTGAAACCAATTCAACATCCGTTTTCTGGTTATATTGGAGCCACAATTTATAATCCTTTTGTGCCATTGTTTTAAAGGAGAACAAAAGCAGAAAAAGGGGAAGTATAAATAAATGGTTCTTTTGATAGCGCATCAGATAGTTTGTTATAAGTTTAGTTTAAAATTTGCAATCGGTTGCGTAAAAATATAGCATTGTGTTTTAACAACAAAATTTTCGCTCAAAATTTTTTACGCAACGACAATTCTTTTGTTAAAAAAAGAGAGAACTGACAGGAAATTGTCAGCTTTAATCACTAGGAATTATTTAGTTCTGTTTGAAGAGTCGCGAACTAAAACTTCGGTATTTAAAAAAGTAACTTCGGTAATATTGTCTTTCTTTGGAGTTTCGGGACTCTTTTTAGCCGATTTCAGATGATTTAATATTTTCTTGGCTGAAGTTTGTCCCATTTTGACAGCGGGGTGCGAAATGGTAGTCAAACCCGGATCAATAATAGAAGCGATCGGATCGTCATTAAAACCAATAATAGCAACATCTTCAGGGATTTTTAATCCTCTTTTTTTAGCCACCTGGATTGCTCCAACCGCTGCGGTATCATTCACCACAAAAATTCCATCTGGTGGATTTGGCAGATCAAATAAAGTTGTGCTGGCTGTTTCACCATCTTCGTATGTTAAAGTAGTTTCGATTATAAGTTCTTCGTAAACAGTTAGATTAGCTTCTAATAGAGCATCAACATAACCTCTTTTTCGCTCGCTATACGTATTTCTGTATTGCGAACCTGTGATGTGCGCAATGCGTTTACAACCTTGTTCAATTAAATGTTTTGTAGCCTTGTAACCAGCAGAATAATTATCGATCATCACACGATAGGTGTTAAAATCTTTTGGCACTCGATCTACAAAAACCAACGGAATACTTTTATCTATAAACTTTTGAAAATGAGAAGTATAACGCGTATCCATGGCAAGGGAGCAAATAATTCCACAAACACGGCTATCATAAAGTGCTTTTGATAAATTAACCTCATCTTCATAAGAATCATGACTTTGCGTAATCATAACGCTATAGCCCGCTTTTTGGGCAACCTCTTCAATACCACTTATAAGAGATGAGATAAAAGGCCGGTTAATTCGGGACACTAAAACACCTATAATTTTAGTTGAGTTTCCTCGTAAACCAGCCGCTAAAATATTAGGACGAAAGCCCATTTCTTCGGCTACTTTCTTTACTTTTTTTATGGTTTTATCGCTTATAGTAGGATGATCTTTTAAAGCTCTTGATATTGTCGAAGTCGCAAGATTCATGCGCTCAGCAATATCATAAATGGTAACATCTCTACTTTCTTCCATAAAAATTAAATACTAAAACAATTGATGCAAATATATATTCGATCTTTCAATACAATCAATCAAAATGATTCTAAGATAAAACAAGACATTTTCCGGGGTAGATTTCTAAAAAGAATTTAGTCTTATTTTTTTGTCAAAATTAAATTATTTTTCTTTCTTTACACAATCGGTTGCAAAATAATTTTATATTATTTTTACGAGTATTGAATTCCTTAATTAAATATACGAAGTAATAGCACTTAATGCATTAAAAACATATCTCATGAAAAAAGTAATAACTGCGTCCCAAACTATTATAATTTTATTCATTTCCATTTATTGCAATGCACAAACAAAAGAAAAATTTGTCTTTCAGAATTCTAGTTTAGGTTTTGAAGAGCGTGTAAATGATTTGGTAAGCCATTTAACACTGGAAGAAAAAGTATCACAAATGCTAAATTCCTCACCTGCTATTCCGAGATTAGGAATTCCTGCTTATGATTGGTGGAATGAAACACTGCACGGCGTTGCCAGAACACCTTTTAAAACTACAGTATATCCGCAGGCAATTGCCATGGCTGCGACTTTTGATAAAAATTCACTTTTTACAATGGCAGATTATTCGGCTCTTGAAGGAAGAGCGATTTACAATAAAGCTGTCGAATTAGGCCGAACAAATGAACGTTATTTGGGGCTTACTTATTGGACACCCAATATTAATATCTTTCGTGATCCTCGTTGGGGACGCGGACAGGAAACCTATGGCGAAGATCCGTTTTTGACTGCTGCTTTAGGTGACTTCTTTGTTAAAGGGCTCCAGGGCGATGATCCAAAATATTTAAAAGCCGCAGCCTGTGCCAAACATTATGCGGTTCACAGCGGCCCGGAGCCGTTGCGTCATACTTTTGATGTTGATGTAACGCCTTATGAACTTTGGGATACCTATTTGCCTGCCTTTAAAAAACTGATAACCGAATCAAAAGTTGCGGGCGTTATGTGCGCCTACAATGCTTTCAGGACTCAGCCTTGTTGTGCCAGTGATATTCTGATGACCGATATTTTACGCAACCAATGGAAATTTGATGGTTATGTAACCTCAGATTGTTGGGCTATTGATGACTTCTTCAAAAATCATAAAACACATCCGGATGCGGCATCTGCTTCTGCCGACGCTGTTTTTCACGGAACAGATATTGACTGCGGAACAGACGCCTACAAAGCTTTGGTACAAGCAGTGAAAACCGGAAAAATACCAGAATCACAAATTGATATTTCGGTAAAACGTCTTTACATGATTCGTTTCAGATTAGGAATGTTTGATCCTGTCGAAATGGTAAAATATGCTCAGACTCCAGCTTCTGTACTTGAAAGTCCAGCCCATCAGGAACATGCCCTTAAAATGGCGCATCAATCGATGGTTTTGCTTAGAAATGAAAACAATACTTTACCACTGAGCAAAAAAATAAAAAAGATTGCAGTTCTGGGCCCAAACGCAGATAATTCGATTTCTATTTTAGGGAATTACAACGGAACACCTTCTAAACTGTCAACGGTATTACAAGGCATTAAAGATAAATTAGGCGCCAATACTGAAGTTATTTATGAGCAGGCCATTAACTTTACCAACGATACTTTATTGGTTTATGCTGACGTTAAAAACCAATATGCATTTGAAGGAAAACAAGGTTTTAAAGCCGAATATTTTAGCAACACCGATCTTTCAGGGAAACCGGAAATTACACGAACTGAAACGGAATTAAATCATTTTTGGCAGGAAGGCGAAGCGGTTGTTCAAAACATTAAAGCCAATAATTTTTCTGCACGATACACTACAAACTTCACCGCAGCTGAAGATGGCAGCATCACATTTGAACTTACCGCAGACGATGGTTACCGTTTTCTTGTAAATGGAAAAGAAGAACTAAATGCCTGGAAAAAGAATCGCTGGGGCGGACAAACTTTTCAGTTGAAAACGACAAAAGGAACGGTTTATAACTTGGTTGTGGAATATTGGCAAGGCGAAGGAAAAGGAAATGTTGCCCTGAATGCCGGAGACTATAAAAAAACCGATTTTACAGCTCTTGTGAATCGCTTAAAAGATGTTGATGCTTTTGTATTTGCTGGCGGAATTTCACCACAATTAGAAGGTGAAGAAATGAAAGTTAATTTTCCAGGGTTTAAAGGTGGCGACCGAACTTCTATTTTATTACCTAAAGTTCAGACTGATTTAATGAAAGCGCTTCAAAAAACTGGAAAACCAGTAGTTTTTGTGATGATGACGGGAAGTGCAATAGCTATTCCGTGGGAAGCTCAAAATATTCCGGCCATCGTTAATGCCTGGTATGGCGGCCAGGCAGCAGGAACTGCGGTTGCTGATATTCTTTTTGGAGATTATAATCCTGCGGGAAGATTGCCTATTACGTTTTACAAAGGCGATTCGGACTTACCAGAATTTGTCGATTATAAAATGGAGAACAGAACCTATCGCTATTTTAAAGGGACGCCGCTTTATGGTTTTGGATACGGATTAAGTTACACTTCCTTTAAATACGATGAGTTAAAAATGCCTTCAAAAATTAACAAAGGAAAAACTGTTTCTGTTTCTGTACGCATCACCAATACTGGAAAAATGGCTGGCGAAGAAGTTGCGCAGTTATACCTCATCAATCAAAACAAAAGCATCAAAGCGCCTTTGAAAACGTTGAAGGGATTTGAACGCATCAATCTTAAATCAGGTGAGAGCAAAATCATAACTTTTACACTTTCTCCTGAAGATTTATCGCATATTACCGATGAAGGTATTTCTCAGGAATATAATGGTGAAATTAAAATTGCCATTGGCGGTCATCAGCCTGATGAAACTAATAAAACAAGCGGTAATGTTTTAACCAAAAGTCTTTTGATTCAATAAAAACAAAGCTATTTTTTACTGTGAAGCTGTTTATAAAGCGTTTCCATCGGGGCCTGGTTTAATTGCATTATTCCCGTTTCCGGACGATCTAAAGCTAAAATCAAAAACATTACTGAAGAAAAAATAATGGAAATAAAAACGGCCAGAACATGATTTGTTTTACCTGAAATTCCAAATTGATAGCCGAGAATAAGCATTGTAAATAAAGTTATTATAAACAGTACCCATAAAATTGTGGCTGGCAGTCGGTATTCGAAAGTAAAAGTGACGCGCTTGTTATAAGTGTCAACAAGTTCGTTTACTGAACCGGTATAAAGTGAATACGCTTCAGAACTGCGATCTTGCGCCGCTAAAGCTTCAGAATAACCCCAAAGCGAATCAAGGATAATTTGTGATCTTTCCTTCATATTTTCAATTTTTTTGACGGAAAGATCTTTAAACAGATTAACCCGTATATCTGTATATTCTTTTAAAAGTTTTCGGGAAGAAGAACGGTAAGGTTCCGGTATCAATCCTGATTGTAAGTAGGCCGTTCTGATAGTAGTCACTTCTTCAAGTAAAAGTTCCTTTCTGTTATTGTAACGACTGTCTACAATCTGAAAAGTAAAAGCCAGCATAAAAGCCAAAAGCCCTAGTGCAGCTCCTACCACTGATCCAACTGGAGAATCATTTACTTTTCCGGATTTATTTCTCACTAATAAACCGTAATACTGACCTGCAAGAATGGGAATTAAAATACTGAAGAAAGGAATAATAAACATTCCTAAAAGCGCTAAAAAACTTACATTAATCATAATTCTTTCGTATTTGAATAGTAAATTGGCTAATCAAATATAATCTTTATTCTGAAATCATAAACCTATTGACTTTCAAAATATTACAATCACTTTCTTTTCTTTTCTATTTGAAATTAAAACAAACATTATTCTGAACGAAAAAGGAAAAATAATAAGATTTTTTTTCTAAATTTGATTGTAGAAATTTGCTTTCTATACGATTTCCCCAAATCATTTTTTTTATTACCTCAACCTGCATTGACCTTTTTGGCAAATAGTAGTAACGTAAAATGAAAAAAAATGAAAAATTTTACTCTGACCATCTTTTTAATTTCCTGCTTTATTGTTTCTTCCTTTGGATTTTCAAAAGATAAAACTCTTTCTGACAATAAGAAAACTGCTTTTTTTATTCCTGCTCCTTCTTTTGATAATTACGCAGCACCCGTTATTGATGATGCATCTTTGTTGGCCTTTTTTAAAAAGTATTCTCAATTAAAAGAGTATCAAAAAGATGTTTCAACGCTTTACAAAGACAGATCTTATAAATCAATCTGGTACGAGGGCAATGATATCAACGAATTTGGACATTTGATGTATCAAAAACTGAACTCTACTTACGAACAAGGTGTTCAGGTCAGAATTCCGTATAAAGATAAAATCGACGAAGTTTTTAATGAGGAATCAGATAAAAAGATTTCAGAGTCTGATACTGAGCTTTTATTGAGTTCCATGTATATACTTTATGCAAAACATGTTTTTCAGGGAATGGATGCCGCTGAACAAAATAAAATCGAATGGTATTTACCAAAGAAAAAACTTTCTTATGAGACTTTATTAGATTCTATTGTTACCAATCCCAGTTTATTGGATGAAAATAATCATATTCTTTTTAGTCAATATTACAAACTTCAGAGTGTTCTAAAAAAATACAGGGAAATTGAAAAAAACAACAGCTGGAACACCATTACAATGCCAAATCCATACAAAGACTTAAGACCAGATGATACGGGAGTTACGATTCAGGATGTCAGAACACGACTTTTTGTGCTTGGTGATTTGGCACAGGATTCTAAAAGTAATTTTTATGATCAGGAATTAATGGATGGTGTAATGAAATACAAACTCCGCCATGTACTCACTCCAAATTATATTATTAACAAAGAGCACATCAATCAGATGAATGAGCCGGTAAGTGATCGTATCAAAACTTTGATGCTCAATATGGAGCGCTGTCGATGGATTCCGCCCACATTAGAAAACCAGGAAGAATATGTGATGGTTAACATTCCGTCGTTTAGGCTGTATTTTGTCCGAAATGGAAATTACGATGTTGTATCTAATGTTTTTATCGGTACTCCCTTAACCAAAACCGTCATCTTTAGCGGACTGATAGATCGCATTGTTTTTAGTCCGTATTGGTATGTACCGGCAAGTATCATTAAAAATGAATTACAGTTAAAAATTGCGGAAGACAAAAATTATCTGGCAGAGCATAACATGGAATGGAATGGCGGAAACGTCAGACAAAAGCCAGGTCCTGAAAACGCTTTGGGACTTGTGAAATTTATGTTCCCGAATGCAAACGATATTTACATGCACGACTCCCCTTCTAAAACCTTATTTGGTTTTGAAAAACGCATTTTCAGTCACGGCTGTATCAATGTCGAAAAAGCAAAAGAACTTGCCGTTGCCATGATGAAAGATTATCCGGACTGGACAATCGATAAGATTAATGCCGCTATGAGTGGTGAAAAAGAAACGCCATTCAAACTAACTAAAAAAATCCCAATCTATATAGGCTATTTCACTGCCTGGGTAAGTAAAGAAGGTGACATTGGTTTCTTCCCTGATGTTTATGAACGTGATGTTAAACTTAACAGTTTGCTATTTCCTTTGGATACGGGGTATAAGACGGCTAATAATTGATTTTTTTTTAAAGAAAGGAAGAATCAAGAATCAAGAGTCAAGAGTCAAGAATATAGAGAATAGACCTCCAAAAACGAGATTTTTGGAGGTTTTTTATTTTTGTTTGTACTATTATTTTTTTAGCGGAATAGTAATTCGAGCGAAAAAATCATACTGGTAAAACTATTTTTCAAACCTCTTAACAATTTCATAATCTTAGCATTACGATCAATTCACATTAGTTTTATTAATTTGAGTAAAACTAAATATTATGAAATTCTTCAATCTAAATTTTCTGGTTTCATTCAAAGAATGGCTTTTTTTAAGAGCAATGCATTCTACCTTCCTTCACTAATAAATTTATTAGCTTAAGATAAATTATTAGTTTAAAAAATAAGGAAAGTCAATTGAATGAATAAAGTTGAGAAGTCATTTTTACACAAAGACCAATTTGGACAAGATTTCTTGTGGGGTGTTTCTACCGCCGCTTTCCAAATTGAAGGAGCACATGATGCCGACGGAAAAGGTTCTTCAATCTGGGATGTTTTTACCTCTCAAAAGGGGAAAGTAAAAAACGGTCATCATGCCCTAACGGCTTGCGATTTTTATAATTCGTATCAAAACGATATTAATCTGATCAGCCATTTAAATATTCCGAATTTCAGATTTTCGATCAGCTGGCCCCGAATTATGCCAACCGGAACGCATCCTGTAAATCAGGCCGGTATTGATTACTACAATAAAATTATCGATTCATTACTCGAACAAGGAATTGAACCCTGGGTAACACTTTATCACTGGGATTTGCCACATGCACTCGAAGTAAAAGGTGGATGGACCAATCGCGATTCGGTTTCGTGGTTTTCAGATTATGTTGAAGTTTGCGCCAAACACTTTGGTGATCGCGTAAAAAACTGGATGGTTATCAACGAACCTTCTGTTTTTACAGGAGCGGGTTATTTTCTGGGAATTCATGCTCCCGGAAAAAAGGGAATTACCAATTACCTAAAAGCCATGCATCATGTAACATTGGCTACAGCTGCCGGCGGTAAAATACTCAGAGATAAAGTGGCAGACGCTAACATCGGAACTACTTTTTCCTGTACGCATATCGAGCCTTTTTCTCAAAGTGCGAAGGATGTTGAAGCGGCGAAACGTGTTGATACTTTACTGAACCGGACTTTCATAGAGCCTATTTTAGGACTGGGTTATCCTCAAAACGATTTGTCCGTACTTAAAAAATTGAATAATTATATTAAAGAAGACGACCTCAACAATCTGGCTTTTGATTTTGATTTCATTGGATTGCAATGTTACACCAGAGAGGTTGTAAAAGCTTCATTACTGACTCCGTATATTGGTGCCGAATTAATCAGTGCCGAAAAAAGAAATGTCATTGCCACCGACATGGGTTGGGAAGTCTATCCTCCTGCCCTATATCATATCTTAAAAAGATTTAATGCATATGAAGGCATCCGAAAAATTATAATTACGGAGAATGGTGCCGCTTTTCCGGACACGGTTACCAATGGAAAAGTATACGATATCAAACGTACACACTTTATTCAGGATCATTTAGAACAAATCCTAAAGGCCAAAGAAGACGGTTTGAATGTTGAAGGTTATTTTGTCTGGAGCCTTACCGACAACTTTGAATGGGCCGAAGGTTACAACGCACGATTCGGATTAATTCATGTTGATTTTGAAACACAGAAAAGAACAATTAAGCATTCCGGTTTATGGTTTCGCGATTTCTTATCTTAAATAAAAGTTCTCATAAACTTAAAATAGCAATCTTATGGAAATCAATTGGCTTATCATTTCAGCAATAGTAATTGGAGTTGCTTTATTAGTTTATTTTCTAATAAAACAAAATAAAAAAGACCGCAAAAAAATCGAAGAAGAATTAAACTACTCTAAAGAATCTGAGGAAGTAGAAATTAATAATGATCTTAATTTGTAAGGATTTTCAGTGAGCTATTTCTTGGCTAAACGATATACTATATTGCCTAAAATAAGTTTTAGTAGCTGTTGGCGGCAGCTTTAATTCCACTCATTTAGGTCGCTATCAAATTCTCTGTGGTTATGATTCAAGAATTCAAGTTCTAGTACATATTCACTTTCTGTTTTTCGATAATTTATTCTATTTGCAATATATTTTTGAATTGGATTTAAGTCGAGTTTCTCACTAATCGTTTTTATTTCTTTTGGATAATTTCCAAAATTATTTTTGTAAGTTTCTATTTCTCTACTCATTTCAATACCAATATTGTTTGATGTATAATCAAAAGCTTTAAAAACTAGAAGTATAATAACCATATTTGCAAAACCTAAGTAGGCAATTCTTTCTGAAAATTTTCTTAATTGGGAATAATTAGTATTTCCTACTCTGTACCATCTAGCTAATAATCCTCCAATTCCCATTGCTACCATAATAACCCAAAAAGCATAAAAATTGGTTAATGAAAGTAAAACTAAACCAATTAGGATGAATAGATATGTAAAATATTTTTTGAAATCTGAATTAGAATTTAATGATTGGTCAGATTTAAAATTTTTTATAAGATTATTTCTTTCACTTTTTTCTGCCGTTCTGATTTTATTTATAAAATCAGTTAGTTTATTCTCATCAATTTTTATCTGACTTAAATTTATGTTTAACTCTTGGACTCCAAAATATTTATTAAGTTTACTAATCCTGCTAAAAATACTTTCTTTTAAAACATAAGTTTCGTCCACAGCAATGGAAATAAACTTTTGATTATAAAGATCTATGAGATAACTTTCTCTGATTTGTTCCCATTTTATTTCATTCTGATTTGTTGTTCTATCCCAAATTCCATTCTCATTTATTTTTATTTGTGGCCTTGTGTCAAACAATGTAAAAATGCCTAAAGGAATACCTAAGCCAAAAAACGAAGTTATAAACCAACCCATTAAATAATCAAAAGTTTCTTTTTGTTTTTCCGAAATCATCCAAATTCCAATAATTACAAAAGGTAAACATAAAGCTATGATTCTAATACCTTTCCAACTTGATTTGTATAGCTTTAGTTCTGTCATTAGACTTAATTCGGTTGTTTTATTCATTTAGTTTCTCATATATTACCAACAACGTTCTGTAATTACAGCGGGTTTGGAGCTAGATTAAGCTCATTCTCGTATTTGCCAAATCTCTCAAATATAAGCCATGTTCATTAAGGGACTTGACCAAATCCATTGAAGTTAGCTGCTGGTGTTACTTTACTTTTCTAATTCTCTTTCAAATCCCATTTTAATTAATGACTTTTCTTTTCCATTCAATTCTCTGCCTTTATATTTTGCAAAAATGTCAAACACATCGTCAAGTTTTTCAATTCCAAGCTCATAGTTTGTTTTTCCCCATTTATACAATGCAATTTCAATATTTGAAGCATAAATACCAGGTTTAATTTGAGAGCCATTATATTCTTTACCCTTTATGGGGGTAAAAAAATCTAATTTTCCGCCTTCTTTTGTTTCTTTCAAAATAAAAGCTTCAATTTCGACCTGATTGGATTTACTTTCATTTTCAGAAGTCTGACAAAAGGTTTTAGTTGAAAGTAATAAAAGTAAAAGTAGAATTTTCTTCATTGTTTCTTATTTAGTAAATGATTGGTTAATCTTCAAATCAATAATAAATTCTAAAAGCATGTATTGAATAATAAACACATTGAAAGCAAAAGAAAAAGCAAAACGGAAATGAATATCGTAATGAATTCTGAAAAAGTTTGCTGCTCCATTAAATTTAATTTCCGTATCAATTTAACCGCAACGAAAGTTAAAAATAATGAAGCAAAAATTATTACACTTATGATTAGTAAAAAATTTTCATTGAGTCTGATTTCTTTAAATTGTGGAATTATAAATATCAAACAAATTGCACCAATTAAATAACAAATAAAAATTCCGATATTTTTTTTAGAAGTGGCCGGTTTATCTCCATTACCTGGCAGATTGCTAAGGTTTCCTAATATTTCGAGAATTTCTGAAATCATAATTTTAAAGTTCTTTTTTACTTTCGTTATTAACTATTTCTTGTCAATTCGTTTCAAAATTTCTTCAGCATTTTTATTATTAGCATCTAATTCCAAGGCTCTTTTTAAGTTGCTAATTGCTAAATCTGATTTTTGCAATTTGTCGTAGCATTCCCCAATAAAGGAATATGCAATTGAATTGCCACTGACATCTTTTAAATCAATTGTTGTGCTTATCTCAAAAATTTTGATTGCATCTTCAAATCGGTTTCTTCTCATTAAATACTTTCCCGTATTTATTAAATCTGAAACTTCGTTTGAAAAATCATATTTTTCTTTTTGAGTCGATTTAATTTGCTCATAGAAGGATAGCCCATTTTGAAAGTTGTCTACTAACTTTCCTCTAATATCCAAATAAATGGATTTTTTGGGAATTGTAAAGGGTTTTTCATCTAAAATTTTCAATATGGATGCTGTAATTGCGCCGAGTTTAAAATTTTGATTGTTGGTTATTAAGACAATAATTGTTTTGTTTTTTGATTCGTAATAAATGTTTGCTTCATAGTTATTGCCAGAACCCTGATGAGAATGTTCCGTAATTTCATTATTTTCAATAATAGTATTTCCCAAACTTGATTCAGAATTCTTGTCAAAACTTTTCGCAAGAATGTTTAAAGAGGTTTTATTTATTATTTTGTTACTGTGCAAATCATTTACCCAATTATATAAATCACTTATAGAAAAATACATTTCTCCGCCACCGTGGATGAAAGTAGTTTCCATACAATCGTTATCAAACGATCCAGCCATATTGGATGTTAACAGGGAATCTATTGGGATTTTTCCTCCACTAATTTTAAGTTTCCTGAAAAGCTTGTTTTTCAGAAAATCTTCATAAGAAAGATCGGTTATTTTTTTAATGATTTCCTGTTGAAGAAAAATATTTGCATTACTGTAGCTATATCCCGTTCCGGGTTCAAATTCTAAGTTTACTTTATTCAATTCTGCTCTGTATTCCGCATCGGTATTTTTGAAGATTCTGGGCAAACCACTTGTATATTGAAGTAAATGTTTGATTTGAATTTTAGTTGCCCAATTCGGTAAATAAGTCAGATAATCAGCAACCTCATCTTCTAAATTTAATTTTCCTTTTTCAGCCAAAAATAAAATTCCGGTGCTATTAAATTCTTTACTTATGGAGCCAATTGGCATCGTAGATTCCCGATTTAATTTTTTACTTTTTGTATAATTTGTAAATCCGATTTCATTTTGATAAATAATTTTTCCGTTTTGAGACACAATAACATTTCCATTGAAAATTCCGTTTTCATTTGATGATTTCATTAATACATCTAAATTCTGGATCTTTTTTGATTGTCCGAACGAAGTCAGAAAATTTAGAATTGCTATCGTAAAAATTATTTTTTTCATTTTACTTTTATAGACTTCATTATTTTGCAATTGTTACAGTTTAGATTTGAACTGTCTTTTGATGTTTGTCGGTCTAAACGTTCTACGACAAAAGCCTAGTGCCTAAATCAGTTCTAGCAGGTGTTGTCGGTTTATTATGCTTTGCTTTTTAATTTAAGAGTTATCACCTAATACCTGCTTAAGTTTTAAAAAAGTACTTTGCCAGCCTTTTACATAGTCGTGTTTTGAACCGTTTCCAAAATTCCTATGTTCAAACTGCATTTTCGTTGCTTTATCCTCTTCAGTAAGCAACAAAACAATAAAAGACTCAACGTTGGGTTCACTTTTCCAATGCCAGGTAAATGTTAGCTTACTTAATTTTTCAATCTCGGTATAAATGCCATAACAAGTATGTTCAGTCTGGTCGGCATCTTTAAATACTACTTCAAAACTACCGCCTTGCCAAACATCTAGTTTGGCACTTAATACATTCCCTTCCGGATCAGATCCAAACCACTTCATGATTACACTTGGTTCAGTCCATGCTTCCCACACTTTTTCAATCGAAGTACGAATTACGGTCTCGATAAATAGAGAATATTTAGAAGTTTCCTTGTCCATAATTTTAGTTATTAATATAAATATTAAAATTAGAGAAGTTGTCTGCTACAATGACCGATCATATTCAGTTTCTCAGGGATCTTTAGAGCTATATTAAGACTTTTAAGATTTGTCAAATCCATTGTAATAATTGTCAGCCGTTCATTATTTATTCTTCTGTTGGTTGCGTTGCTTCCGTTTTTCTTTCGTCAATAATTATTTTTGTTGCACCGGCTCTTTGTGTTATTACTTGTTTTCCAATTTCTTGCAATCCTTTACTTTCGTATATTTTCATTGCAGTTGTTACATCAATTGCTTGTCTTGTTTGTTCGTCTAAGTCAAAAGTTAGCGTAATAAAATTCAAGTGAACACCTAAAGGTTCTAAAACTTTATTACTTTCATTTAGTAAATGAGTTTCCATATCACTTTGGTCAAGTTCAACAATATCAGCATTTATAAAAACACCTTTTGCAACATCTTTTATTCGTTTGTCGATCACCATATTTTCAGCACCTTCAAATGCAGTTCCAATAGCATCTTCATTGTCAGCATCAGTATTTGCTTTTCCTAAATATTTTGCCTGCTTAATAAAAGCTAATGGCGAAATGATAGAATAATCATAATCAATATGAACATTTGCTCTTACTCTGTCCTTAAGATTAGAAATAAATTTACTTTCTCCCTGCATGGGATAATTTGGTATGACAACTTTCATATAACAAGCGTTTAGACCACCTTTTGGAACAGCATCTCCAGCTTTAATTTCTTCCCAAGTCATTCCACAGTCAGAAGAGACTACCACTTGTTGATTTGATTTTGCATAATTACAACTTTCTAAAAAGGCTGTTGTTATAATAAATGCTCCTACAATTGATAATCTAACTACTCTATTATGGCTATTTTTCATGTTTTTTGATTTGATTATTTTCGTTTTTTTAATAATTGATAACGTTCTTGGACTGCAAAGTGTTGGAACTAAAGTAAGGTGTATTTTCTTATTTGACAAATCTCCTAAAACAAAACCATTATCCCTTTAAGCAAATTAACCAAATCCGTTGTAAGAAACTCTTATCACTTATATTTTATTCATCTTCGTTCAATAGTTTTATTAAATCTTTAGGCATACTAATTAATACGCCTTTTTCCGATTGTTCAGTTGGAAAAATTTGAATTTCATCATTATGATACCAATAGAAATTTGTTGTTATATTTCCTGGGTCTTCATTGTAAAACTGTTCAATTGTCGGGTCAAGGATTTCTATAAGTCCTAATAATTCTCCATTTTCAATTGGATGTGCATATGCAGTTCCTTTTGAGGGAATTGCTATTAACGTTCCAAATTTTCCAATGGAATAATCTGCTCTGTTTTCTAAATCAAGCATTAATGAAGCCGAGAAGTCACCACTAAAGAATATAAAAACGGTATATTTTTCGCCAAATTGATACTCTTTTACCTCAACTTTATTTTCAGGTAAGTTTTCAATTGCAATTTCAAACAATTCATGTTCCAATTTTTCCCATTCTATTGTTTCATCTTTTCTTACATAGTGAAATTGTCCTTCAAATTCAAGTATTAAGAATGTATTTGTTTTAGGGAAGTCAACTCTATGAACATAATTTTCCACATGATCACCAAGATTAAATGTGTCTTCTTTTAATAAAACTCTTAAAAACTGACTTGCGTATTCAAAATCTTTATAAAGATAATTTAATGCTGATCGATTGGGTTTTAACTTGTCAAAGTGTTCGTAAACTAGCTCTTTCCAAATTGTTTTTTCATAACTCGATAATACACGAACCAAATTATCTAAATAGCGATGTTGTTCCTCTCCCTCAATGTCTGTGACAATTTCGCCCTCATCAATTTTTGAAATAATTAATCCGTTATCTTGATGATATTTTATACAGATTTCTAAAATGTCATTGTATTCATCTTTAGTGATAATTCCATTATACATTTCAGGAAGTTCGTACTTCTTTTGTTTTTTGAAAATGTCAAATAATCCCATTAAATTCTGTTTGTGAGGTTTCTTAAAATTAATGATTACGTTCTGGTACTACAGCGGATTTGGGATTAAATTAATTTCTGTTTTCGGATTTGCCAAATCATCCCAAATACAAAAACCAACTTTCCATTAAGCCAATTGCCCAAATCCGTTTTATAAGCAATTGTCAGTAGTTTTTTTCGTTAATATATAAAAGTCGTCTTTGGCATTTTGGTTTCAAAGTCCAAAATTATATTTTTATCAATTTTGTTACCATCTATTGTAATTGATTTTAGTCGCTTCATTTTAAATAAATTATCAGGAAGGTTAGTCAATTCGTTTTCGTATAAATTTAACTCTTCCAAATTATTAAGTAATGAAATTTCACTTGGAAGTTCTTTGATATGATTAACGCTTAAATGGATAGTTGTAAGTTTCTTACATTTGGAAAGCTCTAAAATGATGCCTTTAATATCAATTTTATCCTGTCTAATATATCCAAACGTTTCTAAATTAGATAGTTTATCAAATTCTATATTTAAATTCTTAATTTGATTATTACCTAAATTTAGTTGTCTAAGATTTTTAAATCGATGAACCTTTGATAAGTTGTTTGCAAAGTCAAATTCAAACATACTTGTTAAGTTGAGTTCTTCGATGTTTACATTATTTTCATAAAATGCCTCCGGAAAAGTTTTAATGTCATTCCACCAAATATCTAGCGTTTTAAGTTTTTTAAGTTTAGTGATTTCAATTGGGAATGTTTTAAAATTATTCATCCCAATATTTAAAATTTGGAGGTTTTGCAGTTCTTCCAAATGATTTAGTTCTGTTAAATTATTTACGGAAAGATTTAATTCTTGTAGATTAGATAATTTGAAGATTATTCTCGGGATTTTATTCAGATCGTTTTCTGATAGATCAACACGATAAACCAATTCTAGATTTTTTGGCAAACTATCTAAATTTTTATATGTTTTTTCATTTTGTAATTCACTTAACGATATTATTTTTTCTTCTTGCTTTTTGTTACAAGAAGTAAGCATAGTTAGAAATAATAATATTGTCGCTATTTGATTTTTCATAAAATTACTGCCAACTTATTTATATGTGTGATAAAATCATCTCTCAATGAAACCTAAACTTATACTGCTGTTTTAAAATGCCAATATGAATCTTTCCATTCTCTTTTAAATGCGCTGTCAACAAAATATATCTTTCTTCGGGATACTTTATATCAAAACTAAAGATCGTATCTTTTACTTTAACCTGAAGCAGATGTTTTCCGTCATCTGATGTTGACAATGCTACTGTTTCATAACCGGGCATTGCATTTGTTGCTTTTAGGTTCATTTCCTTAACTTTCTCTTTATCCAGAAGTATTTCCAGTTTTAAATTATCAAGTTTCATATTGGTTGGCTGTTCAAACGAGACAACGTATTTTTTACAACCGAAAGTGCATAAAACAATTAGTAGTATTAGAAGCTTTTTCATAATAAATCTTTTTAGTTGCCAGAGATCAAAATCTAATGTAATGTTTTATAAATATAAATAATTTTATTACAAGTCAGTTATACAGAAAAAACCAGTTTCATCATCTGTAAAAATCCTACTGATTAATTACTAAAAAAGTGACCCAAAACGACACTTGTAAACTACTCAAAAAGGTATTTTTTTGTCCTAATTTATAAATCAGTACTCCTGAATTATAAATTTATTCCAGCTAAAATCTGACCCATCATAGCTTTGTGAAAATTTAATCTAAAAGCATATGAAAAAAATCATCTATTTTATCGCACTAGTATTTTTACCCACTTATCTATTAGCACAAACAGAAGAAGAGGCAGCGGTTAAAAAATGTATTCAAAATTACATTGACGGCACCTCTTACAACAAACCTGAAAGCATCGAAAAAGCATTTTACCCTGAAGCCAATCTGTTTTTGAGCCAAAAAGACAAGGAGTTATGGATTGTTCCGATTAGTGAATATACTTCCTGGTTTAAAAATGACAAGCAGGGACAGTTTAATGGTCGCGTAGGCAGAATCATTTCAATTGATCGCTATAACAATATAGCCTTGGCCAAGGCAGAAATATTAATACCCGGCAAAAAAATGGAATTCATTGATCTTTTTTTACTCAAAAAGATTCAGGGCGAGTGGAAAATAATCAGTAAGTCTGCAGGCAGCACGACTAGTAATAAATCGGGACAGCAAATTTTATTTATTGTTTCGAATGCCCATTATTACGGCAAATCGACCATACCAACAGGCAACAGTTTTGCTGAAATAGTAAATGCCTACAATACTTTTAAAATAGCAGGTTACAACGTCGATTTTGTAAGTCCTGAAGGCGGAAGTATTCCGTTAGCCTACATCAATACTTCTGACACTTTACAAAAGCAATATTTATTTGATCCGGATTTTATGTATGCGATAAAAAACACTAAAAAACCAGGAGAAATAGATTCAAAAAATTATAAAGCGGTTTATTACGTTGGTGGTGGAGCTGCGATGTATGACGTACCAGAAAACAAGCAAATTCAAACTATTGCCTTAAAAGTATATGAAGAAAATAAGGGTATTATTTCTTCTGTCTGCCATGGGACTGCCGGAATTGTAAACTTAAAAACAAACGATGGTAAATATTTAGTAGCAGGGAAAAAAATTAGCGGTTATCCTGATTCGTTCGAAAAACAAGATGGAGCCTATTTTAAGCACTTTCCGTTTTTAATTCAAAAGACAATTGAACAAAGAGGTGGCACTTTTAGGTTTTCCAAAGGAGATGTCTCACATGTAGAAACGGATGGAAGAATTGTTACCGGGCAAAATTTTCAGTCGTCAAGCGACGTTGCTTTAAAAATTATAGAATTAATAAATTGTTCAAAAACAAATAAGGAACTTTAGTATTCTGCAAAAATGAAAATCTTACGCCTGCAAAATAAAATTTGCGGGCTTTTTTTTCTTTTACCGAGAAATTATTATCCTAAAAATAGCTTATTTATTTCTTGCAATTGGCACCCAATAATTTTAGAAAAAAATATGCTTTTTTGAGCAAAAAAAATCGTTATTTCCTTGATTATTATTAGGTTTAACGGAATGTTTTTCGTATCTTTATAGTATAAATAACAGATAATATATGCCAAAAAACAAACTATTTCAACGCCAAAATTTCTTCTTAAATTCTTTTTACTTCCTGCATTTTATTTTTAGAAATGCTTCTCCTTTTCATTTAGAAACTTTGCTTTCTAATCTTTTTTCTGCACAAAATATAAAATTGCAGAAGACGCCAGAGCGACAGCTCCAATTCCTATCGTAATTATTTTTCGCGGATATATTTTCTGACCTATTTTTTTAGAAAATTCAAGTCCCAGATTAAACAAAAGATTTCCTTTTTCAGGATGCTCTTTCGACTCTTCATGTTCATTTTTCACCAAAACAACTTTTTCTATGCCATTATTCTCGACTTCGACAATTACATTCTCCTCGACTACTTCAATTTGTTTTGCTTGTTCAATTCTGCACTTTTCATTAAACTTTTTAAAAGGACGCGGTTGAAAATCGACCATTATTGCTGCCAGATTTATGGCATCAATATTTGACGGATCTGTTTCGCCTTTAAAGAAGGTTTCAATAGGCCTGAACTTATCTTTTTGTTCTTTAAACTTATTCTTTTTGCTATGATCAAAATCTAAACAAAATAAATTTCTAAAAACATTTAGATCCTCTTTCGTTGGGTTATTCTCAAAAATAAGCCAGCACAAGTCGCGGAGTTTTCCGCGAGAAGGACTGTATAAATAATCAAAATACTCTCCTTCTTTTTCGATCTCGTATTTAATTTTAATCGCCTTTTTATATTCTTCTAACGTATGATGCATAGTCTTTTTTAGGATTTCTTGGGAATCTCAGGAAAACGCGGGAATTCTGGGAATCCTCTATAAACAACGGCCTCAAAGTGCCTTTACTTTGCCCCAGAAATTAGTTCACGTTTTATCTGCAGATTAAAACAAATGTATAAAACTAGTTCAAATTAAAATTGTGGAAAACCGTAAGACCGAGTTTATTCGGGAAGTATAAATAACGTCTTACAGTTCTACACCGTTCACTTCCCAAAATCAATTTGGTATTGCCTTTAACAAGCTCCGGATAGTCCGGACGGCCATACCTATGTCTAATTTCTAAATTAAATTAAAATGAAAAAACTAATACTTTTAAGCGCTTTCGCTTTATTATTTACTATATTTTCTTGTACTCCGGATGAGATTGAAACTCAACCAAAAAAGAAAATCGAAAAGATTACTAATCCCCTTCAGGCTGAAATACCTATTCCTGATGGTCCTGGTGACGGCTCTACGCCTCCGCCAACTCCACCAATTCCAACGAAACCATAAAAGGTCAGGGTCAATAAATATATATTTTTAGTATTTAATTAATTACTATTTTCGGGGAAAGTAAATTTATATGTTACGGTCCCCGTTTTTTTATTTCATTATACTGCTTTTTCTTTTTTCCTGCCAGGAAAAAAAGACCATTATTACCAATTTTGAATCCTTGCAAAAAGAAGCAGTTAGCTTACGAGATAAGGCAATTGAAAATAAAGCTAAACAAAATTTTAATGTCGCTTTTTACGAGTTCAATAAATCAAAACAACTTTTTGAAATTTTAAAAGACAGTGCTAACATTGGATATATCCTTATTGAAATGGGAACCATACAGCAGGTCAACGGCGATTATTATGGCAGCAAGGAAACCGTAACCGAAGCATTAGTTTACGTTAAAAAAAATAGTCCATATACAGCTTCCATAAATAATGCACTTGGTATTGCTGACAAAGAGCTTTCTCTTTACAGTGATGCCATTTTTTACTATAAAGAATCTGCGAAAGATTATACCGATTCTATAGAAAAACAAATTCCATTAAGTAACATCGCACCAGTTTATATACAGCAGAAAAAATACGATAAGGCCATTATACTTCTGGAATCAATTTTAGGCAATAAAATTTTAGAAAATAAATTTACAGCCTTTGCTAAAGCCAGAATACAAGGCAATTTAGGTTATGCCTATTTTAAAAACGGAATGAATGAAAAAGGATTCGATTTAATGAAGTCGGCGCTCCAGACCAAAAATGAGATCAAAGATACTTATGGAAGTATTGAAAGTTATCTACACCTGGCTGATTATTATTCTAAAAAAGATATTCAAAAATCAGATGAAAATGCTTTTGCTGCTTATAGTATCGCAACCCAACTAAATAGTGTTGATGAAAGATTAGAAGCGCTTCAAATTATAATTTCAAATAATCACAGCGGGCAACATACTAAATATGTACAACAGTATTTTACATTAAATGACAGTATTATTAAGGTTAGAAATAACTTTAAAAATAAATTTGCTAAAATTAAATACGATGCTAAAAAAGAAAAAGATGAAAACGCAAAACTTCGTTTAGAAAAAGCAGAGAACTTATTATCACTTCAAAAAGCTAACTATCTACGAATTGTCTTTGCAATTGTTTTTATCTTTTTAATCATTTTAATAGCGATTTTAATTCGTTATTATAAAAATAAAAGCAAGGTTATAGCATTTAAAACTTCGTATAACACCGAAACCCGTATTGCTAAAAAAATCCACGACGAATTGGCAAACGATGTGTATCATGTTATTGCTTTTGCCGAATCTCAACCATTATCAACAGAAAGCACCAAAGAGAATCTACTCCAAAAATTAGATGATATTTACGGACGCGTTAGAGGAATTTCAAAAGAAAACAATAAAATTGAAACCGGAATCGACTTTACTAACAGCATAAAAGAAATGCTTTTGGCTTATGATACCAATGAAAGAAATATTATTGTCAATAATTTAGAAGATATCCACTGGGAACTTATTGATGACACAAAAAAGATTACCATTAGCAGAGTTTTACAGGAATTAATGGTGAATATGAAGAAACACAGTAAGGCAAGTTTAGTGCTAATAAAATTTGAAAATGATCATAAGTCTATTTTAATACAATATACTGATAACGGTATAGGGTGCGAAAAAACTAAGATGAAAAAAAATGGTCTTCAAAACATGGAAAGCCGTATCGAGGCCGTGAAAGGAACTATTGATTTTGATACCACACCTGATAAAGGGTTTAAGGTAAAAATAGCTATTCCGAAATAAAGAAAGTAAATGTTACTTCGACTTTCACTAAGCCATTTTAGATTCTTTCCTCATCGAATAATTTAAAGCAAAATTACTTGTCCACTTATTAAAAAATAGAAATAGTGCAAATAGCAATAATATTGTACCGTTGATAACGAATTTATATTGCAGCTCTACATTGGGAAACAAATCATCAAAAGAAAAAAACAATCTATAAATTATTTGGTTTTTGAATACTCCGATTTTGATAAATGAAAGTCCGACAATAAAAACAATCAATGCATTTAGCCAAAACATCTTCTTTTTTATGAACAGGATTAATGATATTACAAATCCAATTAACAATCCAATCACTTCTGATATACCTTTCCAAAATAAATAATATGCAATTCGGCTTGCAGAATCGGGCTCTTTCCGCAACTCTTTAAGAGAATTTTCGGCTCCATATTTATCCAGTAATTTGATAATTTCGATGTCATTAAGTTCTGCAAATTGTTTAGCAGCGAGAATAGTAAAGAATATTGCGAAAATATGTACAATTATTATTCGCCAAATTATTTTATCTGTAAAGTATTGAAATTTCATTGCTTATTGTTGTTTTCTTTTTGCTGCTAATGTTTATTTGCTTAGTGATCTTTCGGACTAAAGAAGCCTAAACTTCCCATTAAGCCTATTGCCCAAATCCGTTGTAGCAGTTGCCAGATGTTTTTTTTATATTATTATCCATCCTCCTTTTACAAAAGTTAATTTTGCGCCTTTTATAAATAAACTTAATTCTGTTTTTTCAGTAGCGTTTTCGTTTGTCAACTCAATGAAATAAACTTGTGCGTTCATTGAGCCAAAAGCGTAATTCCAAAATCTAAATCTTTTAACTGTTGCCGCTTTACTTAAAAATGGTAACTCTTCAAAATTTGAAATTCTTAATTTATCATTTCTTTTTACGTTATAAAGCAATAGTTCATTATTAGTTAACAATTTTAGTTCAGATTCAGATTTAATAGGATTATTTTTTTCGTGTCCTATAATGATTTGAGGATAAAAGATACCTTCTGTAAATATTTCTAGCAATTCAGGTTTAACACTCCAAAATTCTAAACTCTTATTATCAAATTCAATGTTTGTTTTGTCAATGACGGATATTTTCCCTTTGAATTTCTCAAAACTTTGTTTGATGTATTTCTGTTCAAATAGTTGTTCAGCCCAATAATTCTCTTGTTCTCCTTGATTTTTAAATTCCTTTTTTTGGCCGTAAACAATAGCTACAGAAAGGACAAAAATGTATATTAGGTATTTTTTCATAGGTTTTATTTCCTTGCTATCTATTTTCTGTATTGTGGTTTAAAATCTCTGCCAACGTTCTGGTGCTATAGCCGGTTTGGGAATAAATTAAGCCTTATTTTCGAATTTGCTAAATTATCCCAAATACAAAATCAACTTTCCCTTAAATCAATTGCTTAAATCTGTTGTACTAGCTATCATCCAACGTATTTATTTCCTCTATATTTTTCATACCTTATTTTCATTTCTTGTTCAATTCCATCGCTATTACCAAATCCACGAACTTCTTTTAGCGTAATTTCAGAACTTGGTAATAATCCACCTTTACATACAATATTGTGAATATCTTCTTTGAATAATAGCGTTCCTCTTTGGTAAATATGAATCATTAAAACATCTGTTGGATAACGTTCTATTATATTCTTCCGATAAACATAGTTATATCCCATTATTCTTTCAGTAGGAAATCCATATTTATCAGTCAATAATTTAAATTCCGTTTCAATTTTAGTAGCGCAATCAATTAATTCCTGAAGAGACATTTCAATTTCACGTGTACGCCATCGATGGTATTTACTGTTGAATTCTGTATCTTGCTGTAATAAACTAATTACTTTTTTTTGTAGTTCAGAATCAAATTTTTCAGCATAATATTTTGAATAGTTTTCAAAATCGTTTAAGAATTTATCATACCATTTGAAATTTTTAAGTTTTACGAAATACCTTAACGGAATTCCGCCTTTTGCTAACCTAATTGCTATTTCTTCTGCCCATTCACTATTATCTCTTTTTTGAGCAACCATTAAAGCTAAATTTAAGTCTTTGCCAAGCGGAAAATCTGTTTTAGTAAAAGCAAGCTTTAAATTCTTTTCGGCTTCTTTATAATTTTTTTCTGAGTAGTTTTTAAAAGCAGCATCTACCAGAGGATAATATTCAGTATACTCACATTCTTGAGCTGACAGATTTGTCATCGTAGTTAACAATATGAATATGAGCAGTATTTTTTTTATATGTTGCATAAAGTTCTGTTATTGCAGCGCGTTTGAAACTAAATTAGTTCTTATTTTTGGATTTGGCACCCGGAAGATAGCGAACAGGCGAAGCAAATCATATTAAATACAAAACCTTTTTCATTAATCCTATTGCCAAAATCCGTTATAGTAGCTGTTAGCGCCGGTTCATGTTAGCAACCACATGAGTAATTTACGATTATTTTATCTTTCAATTCTTTAACTTCAATATAACAACCTGCGTCACCATCTTCTTTTGGCTGATACTTCGTTTTTGATTTATTCCACTTGCTATAATCATTTTTAAAAAACCATTCAATGAATGTAATAACATCGTTTTTTGAGTACTTTGGAAAAATAATTTCTGCTTCGGTTCCTGCCTCAGAACATGAATTTTTTTTCAATTTAATTCCCGTTTTAAATTCATATTCTTTTGCGCAAACATCTTTTGAGTCGCTAAATCTTTTTAAAACATATTCAGATTTCTTTCCAAGATATTTTGTAAAATATTTTTCTTCGAAATTGTCTGAGAATAAGGCTTTCTCAATAAATGACTTTGTTGGAATCGGTAATTTATTTGTCTGCCCTGATAAACTTAGACAGCTAAATAATAGAATTATGCCAATTAATGCAGTTTTTTTCATGTAAGGTTGTAATAGCTGTTGCGCGAAGTTATTTTTTAAAAGGTTCTTTCTTTTCAAACTTTTTTGTTATTTCATTTAAAATATATATTTCCGGCTTACAATATGGGCAATTATTGTAAAAATAATTTGTTTCTTCAGGTGGATTTATAATTAACATTCTACTGTCTTTTTTAAATTCTGAGCCCACTGATGAATTTGGAGCATCATATATTTTTCCAGTCCTTCTGTCAATTAGTACGTTCATCTGACAAGGACTTCCACAACCCCAAGTAGCAAAAGTGTAATGTCCTGCAAAAAGATTTTCAGAATCATTATAACTTTCTCTAATTGCAGTTCTGAATTGCCTTCCTAATTCGTGAGAATTTAAGTCAAGTTTAGCTTTGACATTTTCGATGCTAACTTTAAAATCATCAAAATTTATATATGGTTCAAATTTTATTAGAACTTCTCTAATTTTATCTTTCTGAATAGTTGTATCTCCATAAATGATTACGCTACCTTCATTTAATATAGTATCAATTATAGGTTTTACTTCCTCTTTCTTTTGATGTGATTTAGCAGTATCAGATTTAATTTCTGCTGTAATCAAATTTTTATTTTTATCAGTACATGACAAAAATACAAGGAGGGTTGCTAAAAAATAGAAGTATCTTTTCATAATTGCGTGTAATGTTCTGGTACTACAGCGGGTTTGGGACTAAATTAATCCCATTCTTCGGATTTGCCAAATCATCACAAATACAAAACCAACTTTCCATTAAACCTATTGCCCCAATCTGTTGTAGTAGCTGTTGGCAGTAGTTTTTTATTTTCTTTTATATACTAATACTTTATACCACATTTCTTTAGACACAGGATTTTCCAAATCCCATTCTCTGTATAAATATTCATTATCTGTCCAAACTCCTTTCTTATCAGGGTTTTCTTTTGCATTTTCAAGAATGATTTTATTATTCTCTTTATTTTGGGTAGAAACAATTAGAACTAGTTGATAATATTGATTATCATTTTTAGTTCCTGTCGGTTTTATATATAGACAACCTACTTTTTTTGCAAAAATAGATTCAGCTATTGAATCAGTTTCAATTGTTAAATCAACAGATTTAGCATATTTCACAAATTCTATTTTATTAGATTTCAGTAGTCTTTCATATGTTGTTTTATCCAATGATTGAGAATATAAATTTTGAACAAAGACAATTATTATAAATGTGATTAATGTTTTAATTTTCATTTAGGTACTTTCTTTTTTTGTTTTTCAAAATTACTGCCTACGTTCTGGCGCTTGGCGAGGTTGGGGAATAAAGAGGCGAGATTTTTCGGTTAAAGACAATTTTCCAAATATAAAACCATCTTTAAATTCAGACTAAAACCCCAATCTCGCCAAACGGCTGTTAGCAGTAGTTTTTTTATTTAAAACGATTTGTACGTTTTCCAATTTCCATCTTCTTTATTATAACTCGTAAGTTCGTATTGCTTGTGTTTTTCTCTAAGTTTCGAAAGTCTATTTTGAAATTCAGATAAATCTTTTGTATAAATCACATATTCTTTAAAACCCGAAGTCGTAATAACGATTGGGATAATTGAGTTTAAATCTTTTTCGAAGATTTCAAAAATATCATCTTCTAAAGTATTTAATTCAGGTTCTTTTTCTGCATTTGGCAAGCCATTTTCATCAGGAAATTTCACTTGAAATGCAATTCCGCAACCTGTAGAATAATTTTTATTTCCCGCAATTTTTTCACAACCAACATTTTTTCGAATTAACATTGGTTTACCATTGTTTTCAGATTGTAAGATTGACCAACTTTCTGGAATACTTGTTATTTCTTCGTTATTTTCGATTACTTTCTTATTAAAGAGTTTGTCAAATATTCCCATTTTGTTGTTTTGTGAGTTTTTGCAACTTGTTAAAGTCAAGATTATTATAAGTGTAAAAGTGAAATTTTTAATGTTTGTTTTCATAGATTTTTTTGTTTCTACGGCAAAATTACTGCTAACGTTCTGGCACTACAGCGGGTTTGGGACTAAATTAAGTCCATTCTTCGGATTTGTCAAATCATCCCAAATACAAGACCAACTTTCCATTAAGCCAATTGCCCAAATCCGTTGTAGTAGCTGTTATAGGTTGCCATTTTTTGCATTTAGTTTATTTACAGTGTTCCTCCGTCTGGCCAATTTATCCAATGTGTATTTGAATTATTGGTAGGTTTATAATTTTCAAGTGCACCTGTTTCTAAAACCTTTGCAATCTGTTTAAAGGTTTCATTTTGACTCGGCAATTCATTATTAGCGACGTCTGGATGGTACCAATCTTGGAGTTCTATTATTTTTTTAATGTCTTTGGGAATTCGTTCTCTTATTTCTTGTTCTGTTGCAACAAGTTTGTCGTGATATAGTTTGTCGAGTAAACGAAGAAATTCGAATGCGTTGATTTTATCTTCATCCTCAAGTATAATTTCTGATGCATTGTATTCATCTTTGTTATGAATAAGTTGAACTATTTCATTACGCAATAGAAATGTTGGACATAATGGATTTAAGTAAAATTCTTCTTCTTCATCAAACGTTTTGCAATCCTCAGTGTCGTTTGTCGGGCGAAGGAAATTTTCGTTTTGAGTTCCTGGTTCATAATTTAAACAGTTTCCAAAAATATGCAAGCAATTACTAATACCGTTATGCCCACCACCACGGTAACTAAAACCTATTACTTCAATAATTATAACCCAGCGCTTGTCATCTCTGTAAGCTGTAAGCTTTGTGCCAGCAGGATATACATATCCATTGTCTAACATTGGAAAGGTAAAGTCTTCAGCACACTTGTCAAGTTGATTTAATATTTCTGTTGATTTAATCATAAAATAGGTTAATCTTTAGATTGTTTATTTTTTTTGCACTGAGGTTCTTTATGGTAACCTATAACGTTCCCGCGCTACAAGCAGTTTGGGACTAAATTAAACCCATTCTTCGGATTTGCCAAATCTTCCAAATACAAAACCATATTAAAATTAAGCCTTATACCCAAATTGCTTGTAGCGTGTGTTAGCAGTAGTTTTTATTGTTAAATCTGATGAGTACTTAATTTATTATTATTAACATAGAATAATTTATCTTTTTTTATTGAAAATAAAGAGTCATTCTCAATTTTAAAAGAATTTAATACTTTATTACTTTTTCTTTCTAAAATTTCAAGCATATTATTATTTTTAAAAATAATTTTATCTTTATTGAAATACACAATTTTGGAGGATTCATCTTTAATATGTATTTCCGAATTTTGAAAATTATCGGTTGTTAAATCTCTAATTAAGATGTTATTAGAATTATTGTACAGAGTACTTTTGTAAGCTATTTCTTTGCTGTTTTCGCTAAACATATAACCATATCCTGCATCCTCAATTTTTCCAATAAATTTAATTTGTATGTTTTCGTTATTTTCAATTTTTAAAATAATATAAGTACATCTAGGTTCATCACCATCTTTATCAAAAATTTCGAAACCTATGATATTGTTATTAGGTAAAGTAAAAATTTCATATCTACCTTCAGAAAAATAGAGATAAGTGAAATTGTATTCATCATCAAAATTGTCACTAATGAAATCATATAAATTATATTCTTCAAAGTTTTCCAGATTTAATAAAACCAAATCTTCTCTAAAAATATAATTTTTCAAAATATATTTATAATTCAGAGAATGGGTTTTTGTATCAAATTTTTTATGAAATATTATTTCACCATTATTTGAATCAATTTTTAAATGACAATCAAAATCCCCATTGTAACTTCCATTTAAATATAAATATTCTAAATCGATTGCATGAAAATCTCTAATTTCTGAAATTTTTTTATCTAACAAAATTTGTTTGATTTTATTATTATCAAAGTCTAAAATTTCAATAAAAAAATCTGAATCTTGTTGATTTGTTTTAAGTAAAAGAACACTATGTATTTCTGGAATACTTTTTATCTTTAATATTTTTAAATTAGACATATTACTTTTCGAAACTAACTCATTTATATTGCTCATTTTCATCGAAAGTTGATTTATACGCTTTTTTTAAAATTACTGCTAACGTTCTGGCGCTTGGCGCGGTTGGGGATTAAAGATGCGGATTTTTTGGTTAAACACAAATTTTCGAAATACAAAACCATCTTTAAATTCAGCCTAAAACCCCAATCTCGCCAAACGGCTGTTAGCAGTAGTGCTTCTTAATCTAATCTTCAAATTTTTTATATTCAATTTTGTTACTTCCTTCTTTTATATAAATTGTAAATCTCGTAGCGATATTATTAACTTCTCCATAAAACTCTCTAGAATAAAATTCTGGATATCTATAGTTCTTTATTTCGCTTTTTGAATTTGATAAAAACTGATTATTATCTTTTATTTTGCTATAATCAACAAAATTTTTAGAACTTTTGATTAACGTAATAATTTTTAGAGCATCTTTATTTGAAATTTTCAATTCTGTTTCCTGAAAAAACTCTGGCATTCCAGTAATTTTATTATCCAATATTTCAAAATCCTCGCTTAATTCAACATTCAGAAACTTTAAATCATTTCTGATATCTTCTTTATCTAACATAATTTCGTCAATGCTATTTGCCGAAAAAACTAAAATCACAAAAATTAATATTACTGTTGAACATCCTAATCCAACTTTAGATTTTCTTTTTAAAGAGTAAACCAGTAAAATGATTGCTACGACAATAAGAATTATCAATATGAGAAATCCAATGAGTAAACCTACTCCCATAAATTCGTTGTTTTATTTACGATGTTGTTTTAGCATTACTGCTAACGTTCTGGCACTACAGCGGGTTTGGGACTAAATTAAGCTCATTCTTCGGATTTGCCAAATCATACCAATACAAAACCATTTTTCCATTAAGCCAAATGCCTAAATCCGTTGTAGTGGCTGTTATGCACTGTTTTTTATTCCGTTTTCCAACTCTTCAACACTAATGTCTAATTCACAAAACCTTTTAAATTCTGTAAAGCTATTCTCGGAATATTTATGATTCTGTTTGCTTATCAACCAAGTTAATTCACTTTCTCTACCGTCAAAAATGAACTTATGAAATTGTCCTTTAATTCGGTAAGCGAGAAATCCGCTTCCAAAACTATATGGGAGAAATTGGAATTCTTGTAAGTCAAATTCAGTTATTGAACTTAATTTTAATTCTATGTCTTTTCTGAAATCCTCGAAATTCATTTTCATTATTTTCTAATACCCATTTCTGTATATGCGTGTAATTCACAAAATACAAGATTGTTGAGAGCCTTTTTGCTACAATCTTTCCAATTGCATTTCTCAATTGATAATCCTCTGCTTTTTTTCAAAAGTTCTATCTTTAAATCTTCATCGTTAAATTCTGTCCAATTTTCGACTGATTTAAGTTTGACAAACGTTTGCACTTGGTATTTATCCCATTCATCAAGTCGCCAAAATGATTTGTCGGTTTTATTCTGATAAAGTCTGTACCAATCTTTTTTTTCAATTAATTCAAAATCGGAATCGATTCTTTTCAGAATTGTATCGTCAACGTAATATATGTTCTCTTTTAGCATTTTGGTCTTTAAAATAGTGTATAACGTTCTGGTACTACAGCGGGTTTGGGACTAAATTAAGCCCATTCTTCGGATTTGCCAAATCATCCCAAATACAAGACTATTTTTCCATTAAGCCAAACGCCCAAATCCGTTGTAGTGGCTGTTGGTGGCTGGTTCTATTTTCTGCTTTACGAATTCAACAATTTTCAAAAAATCATCTTTCCCGACTTCACTTTCTGACAATGTGTAATAATTTCCATTTTTTTTGAATCCAAAGAAAAGAGTATTTTCAACGACTTCAAAATGTTTAATAGTGTCCCAATTAATTTTATAATCTCCGCCGTAGAATTTAAATCTAAAAAAATCATTTTCAAATTCCCATAAACTTATTGGATTTGTTTTCCAAACTTTTATAGCTTCAATCATCAAATTTAGAGTTGTGTTTTTTGCCTTTTTGTAACGTTGCAAACGATATGCAAAAACAGCAAGAGATATGATTCCAATAATCAAAAATAATTTTCCAATATCTCCATCTCCATAAAGAATAGCAATTCCAAGACAAAGAAAGACAATCGCAATTATTGCTAATTTTTTTGTTTCAGCTTGAGAATGTAACCAAGATTGTTTAAAGGTCAATTCGATTTGTTGCCTGTAGATATTTTCGTCAAAAGGTATTTCAAATTTCATATGTTGGATTCTTCATTCTGCGGTGAACTTGCCACCAACTTGTATATATGTCTGACAAAATCCGACTTATCTACCCAAAATTGGGTCGCTATGTCTGACAAAGGACAGTGTTTATTTATTTTCAAATATATTCTTTTTCTTTTCTCAAATTACAAAATAACATCCATTAACAACAACATTTCAAAAAATCTATTTCTGTCTGCTCCAGAACACTATTTCCGTAAGAACTGTTAACTTCCCATAAAACGAGTCAATCTATAGTTTTTCCTCTTTATTCTTTATTCTTTCCTCTTTATTCTTTATTCTTTATTCTTTATTCTTTATTCTTTATTCTTTATTCTTTCCTCTTTATCCTTTCCTCTTTCCTCTTTATCCTTTCCTCTTTCCTCTATATTCTTTATCCTTTGTTCTTTATTCTTTATTCTTTCCTCTCTAGACAAAAAAAACCTCCAAGAATTTTACTTCTGAGAGGCCTCTACTAATAACTAATTAAAATGGTATTCTACTTCCAACCCCCGCCCAAGTCTCTGTAAACATGAACTGCAGCGTTGAGTTGTTCTTTTTTAGTATCGATCAGTTCTAATTTCGATTCTAATGCGTCACGTTGTGTCATTAAAACTTCAAAATAATCTACTCTGGCCGATTTAAATAAATCATTAGAGACATCAATCGACGTGTTTAACGCATCAACTTGTTGTGATTTTAGATCATAACTCTTTTGAAGGTTATCAATTTTAGAAAGCTGATTAGATACTTCTAAATAAGCGTTTAAAATAGTTTTGTCATAATTGTATAAAGCCTGAAGCTGTTTTGCATTAGCACTTGAAAACTCGGCTTTAATTGCATTTCTGTTAATTAATGGTGCAGCTAAATCACCGGCCAAAGAATACAAAATAGATTCAGGGAAAGTGAACAAATAAGAAGGTTTGAAAGCCTGCACTCCAAAAGCTGCAGAAATATCAAGTGACGGATAAAATTCGGCACGGGCTACTTTGACATCTAATTTGGCAGCAACCAATTCTAATTCGGCCTGTTTCACATCAGGACGGTTCATCAACAATTGTGATGGCATACCAGCACTAACTGAAGCTGGCAAAAGCGTTAAGAAATTGGTATTTGTTCTTTTAATTTCCTGTGGATAACGTCCTAATAAGAAATTAATTTTATTCTCATTTTCTTTGATTTGTTGCAATATGTCAAACTCCAAACTTCTTGAAGTTAAAACCTCAGCCTCAAATTTCTTAACACCCAATTCTGTTGCTCTCGCCGCTTGCTTTTGGATTTTAACAATTTCCAGAGCGTTTGATTGCAATTTGATCGTTTGTTTTACGATATCCAGTTGCGTATCCAAAGCCAATAATTCATAATAAGAATCGGCTATTTCAGCAATAAGATTTGTTACTACGAAGTTCTTCCCTTCAACAGTAGCCAAATATCTGTTTACGGCTGCTTTTTTAGAATTACGCAGTTTTTTCCAGATATCGACTTCCCAGTTTGCATAAGCTGCAATGGTAAAATCTCCAAGCGGATCAGGCGTTTCTACACCTGGTTTTATTTCTGTAGTGGCATCACCAGCCCCTTGGCTGGTGTACCTACCTACTTTCTCTACTCCAGCTCCGGCGCGTACTCCGACAGTTGGTAATAAAAGGCCTTTGCGAACCCTAATATCATTTTTTGCTATTTCGATTTCCTGTAGCGTCATGTTTAACTCCTGATTGTTTTTCAGGGCCACATCAATCAAATCAACAAGGTTTTGATCCTTAAAGAACTCATTCCATTTTACAGTAGACGTATTGGTTGTATCCTGAGCTTTTGCAATACCAAATGCTTCAGGAACAGGTGTGCTGGTCGTCGCCGTCTCAGCTGCTGGAGCTTTACAGCCCGCAACAGCAAGACATAAACCTACCGCAACACTATATTGATATAATTTGAATTTAGACATGATTGTTATCAATTTCTTCAGTTAATGGATTCTCTTCTTCATTTTTAACCAGTTTATGTTTCTCTGCAATTCTTCCGAAAATGTAGTACAATCCAGGAATTACAAATACCCCACAAATAGTTCCGATTAGCATACCTCCGGCAGCAGCAGTACCAATGGTTCTGTTACCAATTTTACCCGGACCAGAAGCAAATGCAAGTGGTAATAATCCCGCAATAAATGCAAATGAAGTCATCAAGATTGGACGGAACCTCGCTTTCGCTCCCTCCATTGCTGCTTCAAGAACAGTTTTACCGGCTGCATGTCGCTGTATCGCAAACTCTACAATCAATACGGCATTTTTACCCAGTAAACCAATAAGCATTACCATTGCAACCTGAGCATAAATGTTATTTTCTAATCCTGTTACTTTCAATAAAAGGAAAGCTCCAAAAATACCTGCCGGTAAAGAAAGAATTACTGATAATGGCAGAATAAAACTTTCGTATTGTGCAGCCAAAACCAGGTAAACGAATCCTAAACAGATCATGAATACCCAAATTGCCTGATTTCCTTGTGCTACCTCATCGGCAGAAATACCAGCCCAGTCAATATCAAATCCCCTTGGTAATTTTTTAGCCGCAACTTCCTGAATAACTTTAATCGCCGTTCCAGAGCTATATCCCGGAGCAGGACCACCACTAATTTCAGTTGAGGTATACATATTATGTCTCGTAATTTCTGAAAGACCGTATACTTTTTCTAATTTCATAAAGGCCGAAAAAGGAACCATTTCATCACGGTTATTTTTCACATATAGTTTCAAAATATCATCTGGCTGTGCACGATATTCTGGTGCAGCCTGAACGATTACTTTATAGTTAATTCCGTATTTAATAAAACTGATTTCGTAGTTACTACCCACCAGCGTTGACAAAGTGTTCATCGCATTTTCGATAGAAACTCCTTTTTGTTGTGCCAAATCATTGTCGACTTTCATCATATATTGAGGGAAACTCGCACTAAAGAAACTAAACACGTTCGACAGCTCCGGACGTTTGTTCAGTTCTTCAACAAACTCTTTATTGACTTCTTCTACTTTTTTGAAATCACCTGCTCCCGTTTTATCCAGTAAACGAAGCTCAAATCCTCCTGCTGCTCCATATCCTGGTACTGCAGGCGGTTGGAAAAATTCGATATTAGCACCCGGAATATCTTTCGATTTTTCTTCCAGTTCGATCATAATCTCCTGAACCGATTGTTTACGATCGTTCCAGTCTTTTAGATTGATCAAACAAGTTCCGGCATTAGATCCGGTACCTTCCGTCAAAATTTCGTAACCAGCCAATGAAGAAACCGATTTTACTCCTTCTACCGTTTCAGCAATTTTTTGCAGTTTCTCCGCAATATTATTGGTTCTTTCTAATGATGAACCCGGAGGCGTCTGGATAATAGCATAAAACATTCCCTGATCCTCATTCGGGATAAATCCTGAAGGTACAGTGCTACTAATCAACCATGTTCCGGCACAAAATCCAAGAAGCGCAATAATAGTAACGGCTCTTCTGTTTACGATTTTAGCTAATACATTTTGGTATTTACCCTGAGCAAGATTAAACTTATTATTAAAACCATCTATGAATCGGTTTACAGGCGTTTTCTTTTTAGGTGTTCCGTGATTGTTTTTCAACATCATTGCACAAAGTGCAGGTGTCAAAGTCAAAGCCACAATACCTGAAAGGATAATCGCTGTTGCCATTGTGATCGAGAATTGTCTGTAAAATACCCCAACCGGACCAGACATAAAAGCAACCGGAATAAATACCGCCGCCATTAAGAATGTAATCGCCACAATCGCTCCTGCAATCTCGTGCATCGCTTTTTTAGTTGCTTTCAATGGCGAAAGATGTTCTTCCTCCATCTTGGCGTGAACGGCCTCAATAACCACAATCGCATCATCGACGACGACTCCAATCGCCAGAACCAAAGCAAACAACGTAATTAAGTTTAATGATATATCAAAGAAGGTCATGAACACAAATGTTCCAACTAACGAAACGGGTACGGCAATTGCCGGAATTACCGTAGATCTCCAGTCTCCTAAGAAAAGGAACACCACCAAACCAACCAAAATAAAGGCTTCGATCAAAGTGTGAATTACTTTTTCGATAGAAGCATCAAGGAATTTAGAAACGTCGTACGAGATTTCGTAATCCATTCCTTTTGGAAATTTCTGTTTAATTTTTTCCAGTTTCGCTTTTACATCTTCAATAACCTGATTTGCATTACTACCAAAAGATTGTTTCAATACAATAGCCGCAGATGGTCTTCCATTCAAATTAGAATAGATATCATACATCGAGCTGCCAAATTCAATTTTTGCAATATCTTTCAAACGTAAAAGTTCTCCGTTACTATTTGATTTTACTACGATATTCTCATATTGTTCTTTGGTTGTAAAACGTCCGGAATATTTTAATACATATTCAAATGCCTGAGAACGTTTACCCGAACTTTCTCCTGTTTTACCTGGGGAAGCCTCTAAAGATTGGCTTGACAATGCTTCCATTACCTCATCAGCAGAAATTTTGTAAGCCAGCATACGGTCTGGTTTTAACCAAATACGCATCGCATATTCACGTGTTCCTAAGATATCTCCGGAACCAACTCCGTTTACCCTTTTCAACTCTGATAATACGTTGATATCGGCATAGTTGTAAAGAAACTTCATGTCGGTATTTTTATCCGTACTATAAAGATTCACATACATTAACATACTCGGAACTTCGCGGGTGATCTTTACACCTTCTCTAACTACCAATGGAGGTAGTTTATTTGTAACCGAAGCCACACGGTTCTGCACGTTAATGGCAGCCTGATTAGGATCTGTCCCTAAGTTAAAAACAACCTGAATACTTGCTTCACCATCATTTCCGGCATCAGAAGTCATGTATTTCATTCCTGGAACTCCATTTAAAGCTCTCTCTAACGGAATAACAACCGATTTGATCATCAATTCACCATTAGATCCAGGATAATCTGCCGTAACATTTACCATCGGTGGAGAGATGGAAGGGAACTGCGTAATAGGTAAATTCAATACGGACAACACCCCTAAAAAGACAATTATAAGCGATATTACTATCGACAGTACAGGTCTTTGTATAAATTTATTAAACATTTAATTTATTTTTTAATGATTAAACCAAAACTAAAATGGTAATTGTTTCAGGTTTCAAGTTTCATGTTTCACGTTCAGTGTGGAACTTGAAACGTGAAACTTGAAACAATAAAAACAAAAACTTACTCCGCTTTTAATCGTAAATTATTGATTACCTTTTGAGGAGCGATATAACCGAAGTTGATCTTATCGTCATCTTTTACCTTCTGAACTCCTTCAAGTAAGATTTTATCATTTTCTGTAAGTCCACTGCTAACTACATACAAATCTGGAATTTCACCGGTAATAGTAATTTCTTTTGAACTTACTTTATTGTCTTTACCTACCACGAAAACGTATTTTTTATCCTGTATTTCATAAGTTGCTTTTTGCGGAATTACAATAGCATTCTTAAGAGGAACAAGCATTTGAACTTTTCCTGTTTCACCGTTTCTAAGTAATTTTTCTGAATTAGGGAATCTCGCTCTAAAAGCAATATTTCCGGTTTCATTATTAAATTCACTTTCGATAACTTCGACATTTCCTTTGTATTTAAAAGATTCGCCATTAGCTAAAAGTAAATTCACTTTATTCTCCGCACGGTCTTTTACATCGGTTTGGTATTGAAGATACTCAGGCTCCGATACGTTGAAATAAGCAAACATTTGACTGTTGTCTGAAAGGCTTGTCAACAATTCACCTTCATCAATAAGACTTCCTAATTTTAATGGGATACGGTCGATTGTCCCGTCAAACGGAGCTCTGATTTCGGTAAATGATAAATGAAGTTTTGCTAAGGCAACCTCAGCTTTTGCAGATTGCAATTTTGCCTGAGCCACACTTAATTCATTTTTAGAAACGATATTTTTATCTGCCAGTAATTTCGAATTTTGCAATTCAATTTCTACTGATTTTTGTTCAGCCTGCGCTTTAAGTAATTCTGCCTGATACATGTTTGGCATAATTTTAAACAACAACTGTCCTTTTTTTACAAACTGACCTTCGTCAACATAAATGTTTTGTAGAAACCCTTTTTCCTGGGCGCGGAGCTCGATATTTCGAACAGATTTAATCTGCGAAACATACTCTTTGGTAAATGAAGTGTCAATTTTTACAGGACTTGTCACTGTAAATTTTTCAACTTCTTCTTTTTCTTCTTTTTTTGATGTACAACTGGTTAGGCACAACAAGGCAAGCATGCCCGTTAACACGATAATTCTTTTCATGATTTTAATGGAAATTTAAGCGATTGAAATGCTTGGAATGCAACGATTCCTTGAGATGAAAAAATGCATCAGCAAGCCTAAGTCGGATCTTAAAATTCCATATAAGAAGAAGTAGAAAAAATATACATCAAAAGATATGCACGATCACAACAAAGGTGACTGATGTATATTGTAAATCAGATTCTTAATACTCGTTGAGTAATATAAATAGGATTTGATTGGCCACAAGATGAGCCGAAATTTTCAAAACGATTAGAAGAATTCACAACGATCTGACGAGAGATTGTCAGATACCAGCTGTCTAATAAGCTGTAATTTGCTGCGAAAAGCTTAAGTCCATCTTTCAGATTATCATTACCAACACATTCTTCGTCAAGATCTACATCGGCATCTTCAATTATTGAACTTCCCTGATCCTGATTGGTGAATTTAACGCGGTGTCTTTTCTCCAGATAGTGATGAGAACTTTGGTGCGTTTCAGCATTAAGATATTGCCCTCCGCCTAGCAGAAGAAAATTCATAAACACTAAAAATACTACTAACTTTCTCATTTGGGTGCGAAAGTAAGCAAAGTATTTATACAAAAAAAGAAATTTTCATAAGCTTTAACATTAAAAAAACACGAAAACGTTTTCATTGTTTTATTACTCAGAAATTATAATAAATCTTTAATAATTCCTTGCAAAATCTCATAAAAAAATCAATTTGTAATCAAAATCCTACTAAATAAAATATGTTTTTTTTGCAAAATAAGTCAAAATCGTAAATATTTAGCTTATAATATCTTATTCCATAAAAACGGTTTTAGCAGACCAGTAAAATTTCCATTATTGTAAATTCCTGATCTGATTTAAGAAACGTTTTACGGGTATCTGTCATTCCAAATTTTGTATAAAATAGTTTTTTATTACTTCTGGCATTACACCAAACTTTTTGCAAACCTCTATCCTTTGCCAGCTGTAAAATATATTTTAAAAGTAATGATGCCATGCCTCTGCCCTGATATTCTTTTAAGGTGGCTAATTTTCTGAACTGCATTTCATTATTAATGATGAAGCAGGAAACAATTGAAACCAGTTTATTCTGTTCAAAAACTCCAAAATGCAATCCTGAATTATCTTCTTCCAACTGTACAAATTCAAAAGGCTGATTGGGCCACATTACTTTGTGTCTAATCTCCCATGTATCCGAGGCTTTAATTGCTGTAATTTCCATTCAGTTATAGTCCTTAATCTTCTCTAACAAATTTATGAGATTTCGAGAACAATTTACTCAATCAGTAAAATTGATGCAGTTCACTCATATTCAAAACAATAGATTAAAAATAAATTCTAAATTATGATACAATTCTGATTAATAATAATTATTTTTATGGTATGTAAAAACAAATAAATCAGATTATGAAAAAATTCATTTTAGCAGCATTATTATGTATTAGTGTAAATGGCTTTGCACAATTGATACAATTTGGACCCCAGGTTTCATATAATATTACTTCTCCAAATACAGATGATTTTAGCTCAACAAGTTCTGGAAACGGAATGGGCGTTGGTGGATTTGTCAGACTGAATTTATTGCTTTTTTATGCACAAGGCGAGTTAGGATATTCAGAATCAAAGTTTAATGTTTCTCAAACCGGAATTGGCGATACCGAATATAAAGTATCTGGTACTGATGCTGCCCTAATTGCGGGATTCAAAATTGTTCCTTTGGGAAAACTAGGAAATGTTCGCCTTTTTGTTGGATACGACTGGAAAAACTATTCTGATATAAGTGCTAATAACAGCCTGAATTACATCGCTGTTGAAAAAAACAACAGCAGTTTTCTTGGCGGAGTCGGCGTAGATTTATGGAAATTTACCATCGATTATAGATATCTTGCCGGTGTAACTGATTTGGATCCTTCAGGAAGAAGTTTAAAAACAAACGCTTCTAATTTCTCTGTTGGATTTAAATTCTTGTAAAAACTTCAGTATAAAACATAAAAAAGGGAATCAATTTTTTGATTCCCTTTTCTATTATTTTACTTTGCTGTAAAATCTTTCCAGATTATCAGCTTTTATTTTTTCAAGACCGTTTTTTTCTGTTTGTTTTGCGATATTGATTACATGTAATATATCTCCATCTTCATTTAACGAACAATTCCATATCGTTCCGTCAGAAAGAATAATCGCAGAAAACAAAGCATCACATAGTTCTTTATTATAATACTTTAAATCTTCTGATTTGATTAGCTTTTTTACTTTAGTTTTAGTGTCTGTTTCATAAAATAAAATCTGGCTCTGATTGATTTCTACGAATTCTTCAACAGTCTTAGCGCTGGCATTACTTGCAGCATCGACAGACCAAAGCGGTTTATCACCATTCATTTTCCATGTTCCGATAACTTTCTGCATGATATCTTTTCGTAACATGTTTTTTAGGGTATCCACTTTCTTGATAGATTCTTTCCCCAATTCATTTTCAGGTTTAATTTTAGAGGCAATAGAAAATAAATCAAGTGCTTTTACGAAATCAGCTTTATTGTAATATGAAATAGCTAATTCATATCTTGTTTTTTGAAACGCAACCTTTGGATCACTTTGAGCGATCATTTTACACGAGAATAATAAGACAAGAAAAATTAGGGGCTTTTTCATTTGTAGGTATTAATTTGTTTTTTGCAAAAGTACATAGTTAGGACTTACCAGTTTTATGGCTTTCCACATTTTTATTTTGTAAATTAATTTTTAACAATATAAAACTAAAAAAATGACACTTTATTGTAATAAAATATGTTTTTTAGCATTTTTATTCTTAAATGTTTATATTTTAAGCTTTATTTTAGGAGTTTAATCTAGAAGAAAACGAGTACAATTCAATGAAAAATCTTTAAGATCTCCCCCAAATCAAGCTTCATTTAGAATGCTTTTAAAATTTGCATTGCTCTTTCTGTATCATTTTTACCAACAAAAATATGGTCATGATAAAAGGCTGCCACCACATTACAACTAATTCCATTATCTGAAAGTGCTTTTGAAAATGCCGCCGTCAATCCAACAGCTTCCAAAGATGAATGAACCGTAAGTGTTATCCACGACATGATCAGCGAATATTCTAAATTCAATTGATCAGCTGTTTCTTTTTTAAGAATTAAGGTAATGGCCTCTTTCTCCTTAAAAAACATTTGAACATCATCTAAATTAAGATTTCCTAATTCTTCGACTTCACAGAAAACATAATCTCCCAAATTATGTTCCGGCTGCATACTCTTTAGTAATACTTCCAAATCTTTTTCTCCAGACATTTTGAGCTGTATTAAGTTTACTAGTTTAGTTTTTCTGACTTTTAAATCAAGAGTATAATGTAAAAAAAACGCCTTTCATTGAAAAGGCGTTTTAAAAAAATTGGTTTATTTTGAAATAAAACTATTATTTGCTGGTGTAGCATCCATGAAAATCCCGCCATCTAGCGAAACACTCTTAATCTGCTTTTTGTTCTTTAAAGCAATTGTAGCTAATTTTTGATTGCTTTGCCAAATGGCTGGAGTTTGATGTAAAGTCTCTTTTGAATTATCCGAATAAACAATATTCACGTCAAAAGGAATTGCAAAACCTCCAACATTTTCCACAGAAACGCTGTTGTTTGAAACGTTTTTAACCGAAAGATCAATATAATTATTAGTGAAAAACCAGTTATTAAAAAACCAATTCAGATTTTTTCCTGAAGCCGTATTCATAGAATTAAAATAATCCCAAGGAATTGGGTGTTTTCCATTCCAATTTTCCATGTAGCCATGTAATGATTTTTTGAATAAATCATCGCCTAGCATATCTTTTAAGGCCAAATAAGACAGAGAAGCTTTTCCGTAAGAGTTATTTCCATAACCAGCATCTGAAACCTGAGATGACATTGAAATAATAGGCTGATCTTCTTCTGTCGAAGGATCGTTAATGTATTGCTGAACTCTAAAGTTTTTGTAGAATTTGTCTGCAGCTTCTTTACCATGTTCTGCAATTCCAATTAAATATTCAAAAGTAGTTGCCCAACCTTCGTCCATAAAAGCGTAACGCGTTTCATTGATTCCCATATAAAAAGGAAAATAAGTATGTGCTACTTCGTGATCCTGAACCAATTGAGCAAAAACCGGATCTCCCATTTGAGAATCGTTACACATCATTGGATATTCCATGTCAGCAAATCCCTGAAAAGCGGTCATTTTTGAAAATGGATAAGGAATTCCTGGCCAGTTGTTAGAAAACCAATCTAAAGCATATTGGTTGTTTTTTACAGAAGCTACAAAATCAGTTCCTTTTACATCATAAGCTGCCTGCACACTCGCACGACGATTTGCCTTTTTATCTACTACGACACTGCTCGCATCCCATAAATAGTGATCGCTCAATCCGAAACAAACGTCTACAATATTTTTAGCTTCAAATTTCCAGACATTCCACTCATTTTGTTTGGTTACAGCACCGCTTTTCATTTCCTGTTCGTTTGCAATATGCATAACTTCATCAGCAGTATATGATTTTTTCAAGCGTGCCGCAAATTCAGGCTGTAAAACCTCATCTGGATTTAATAAATCTCCGGTTGCATAAACAACATAGTTTTTTGGAGCCTTAACCGAGTAGGTATAATCATTAAAGTCGTTATAGAATTCCTGACGATCCGTATGAGGTAATCTGTCCCATCTGTTATAATCATCAAAAACAGAAACACGAGGATAACTGTAGGCTACAAAAAATGTAGTCTCATCAATTTGTCCTTCTCTACCGCTCTCTTTAGACAATGGATAATTCCAATCTATATTAAGCGTAACTTTAGAATGAGGAGGTATAGCTTTTTTCAATTTTAAATTTCCAACTGTTCCCCATTTTCTTCCATCTTCTTTATAAATTTCATCTGCAATTTTTAAAGATGTGATCGTTAAACCGTCACTTAAAAAATCCTGGCTCACATTCCCGCTTCTTGGAGAAGATGGTTTATGAAGATTATTTACAAAACGAATTGGAAGATTTTTTAAAGTATCATTACTATTGTTTTCGTAAATAATGGTTTCTGTTCCGCTTACAATTTTTGTTTTGGCATCAACAGTAATTTCCATTGTATATTTTCCGTGATTCTGCCAGTAGTTTTTTCCTGGTTTTCCGTCCATCGAGCGAGTGCCTTTTGCATAAGCTTCCTTTATATTTCTCGGCATGTAGAGCTCCTGTGAAAAGCCATTTTGTGCAAGAAAAACAAATGCAATTACCACTAATTGAAGTACATTTTTTCTCATAACTAGTTTTAAGATTTTGATGATTTAATATTGATATAATATTAGTGGATTTTTTTAACTTAATGTTACACTTCTTTTTGAAATTATGCTTTTTGTTTGGTTGGGCTTCACTTAACCGCAAAGGTCGCAAAGAATTACGCAAGGGTCGCAAAGCTATTTTTTTTTACTCACTGGTTAGAATTTCGTGCGAAGTCGCAAAGTTTAATAATTTAGTGCCTTAGCGCCTATGTGGCAAAAACCTTAGTACCTTAGTACCTCAGCACCTTAGATCCTTAAAAAGAAAAACCGTCTTTCTCTGGCGAAAAAAGACGGTATCTACAATTAATATATAACCTTAATAACTACAAAATATAATCGGTATTAATGAAATTCGATTCTTTGCTGTTTAGCAATTCCTGCAGAATGTCATTGTTATAAGCGATATCTTTTGAAGCCACGAACGTACGGATTGAAAATGAACGCAAAGCATCCGGAATACTTAAAGTTCCTACAGCAGAATCTTTACGACCTGTAAAAGGGAACGCATCAGGTCCTCTTTGGCAAGAACTGTTGAGGTTTACTCTACAAACAAGATTTACCAAAGCATCGATAAGCGGTGCCAAAGTTTTAATGTCTTTTCCGAACAAACTTACTTGTTGTCCGTAATTTGATTCGGCCATATCATCTAATGGTTCCTGAATATCATTAAAAGAAATAATAGGCACCACTGGTCCAAACTGCTCTTCATGATACACACGCATTTCGCTGTTTACCGGATATAAAACGGCTGGAAAAATATAATTATCAGTATGTTTTCCTCCTTTTTCATTTAGAATTTTTGCTCCTTTGCTAGTAGCATCATCTATTAATCCCTGAATGTAAGCTGGCTTGTCCGTTTCCGGAAGTGGTGTTAACGAAGCGCCACTTTCCCACGGATTTCCAAATTTTAAAGCATCTACTTTTTCAGAAAAGCGTTTATTAAATTCATCAGCAATAGAAGCATGAACATATAAAACTTTTAAAGCTGTACAACGTTGTCCATTGAATGACAAAGTTCCCGTAATACATTCCTGGATAGCCAAATCTAAATCGGCATCCGGTAAAATAATCGCCGGGTTCTTCGCTTCTAAACCTAAAATCAAACGCAGTCTGTTTTTGTTTGGGTGCTGATCCTGCAAAGCAATCGCCGATTTACTATTTCCGATTAAAGCCAAAACATCAATTTTACCCGATTTCATGATCGGAGAAGCTACTTCGCGACCTCTTCCGTATACAATATTGATAACCCCTTTTGGAAAACTGCTTCTGAAAGCTTCCAACAAAGGCGTAATACATAAAACACCATGTTTAGCCGGTTTAAAGATTACAGTATTCCCCATAATCAAAGCCGGAATCAATAAGGAGAAAGTTTCGTTAAGTGGATAATTGTACGGTCCAAGACATAATACAACGCCAAGAGGCCCACGACGAATCATCGCGTTTACACCTTGAACTTTTTCAAAATGAGAACTACGTCCGTTTAGTTCTTTATAACTGGCAATAGTATCCTGAATATATTCAACCGTTCTGTCGAATTCTTTTTGAGAGTCACCAAGGTTTTTTCCAATTTCCCACATCAAAAGTTTCACCACCTCTTCGCGGGTTTCCTTCATCTGTCTTACGAAATTTTCCATGCATTTAATACGGTCAACCACCTTCATAGTCGGCCATAAACCTTGTCCTTTATTATAAGCAGCATTTGCAGCGTCAACCACTTCGGCAGCTTCTTTATCTGCCATAAACGGAATCGATCCTAGTAATGTCGGCGTATATTTTTCTGTAGAAGAAATAGTCGAAAACACAGGTGTGGTTTGCCCTGTCCATTGTTTCAATTCTCCATTCACAAGATAAGTATCTTGATTTATCAGGTTTGTAATCTGATATTCTTCGGGTATTAAACTCATAATCTGGTACTTTATAGTTTGGTTATTAATAGCATTTTAAACGAAAAAAAGAGGCTTTTCGTGCCTCTTCTTATATCTTATGGATTTACGGTATCCCCTTCCCAGTCCAGAATTCCACCAAGCAGATTATAGGCATTATTTATACCTAACTCATTCATAACCTGGCAGGCTTTTGCGCTTCTGGCTCCAGAACGGCAATACACATAATAATTTTTATTTTTATCTAGCTCCTCGATTTCATAAATAAAACCCTGACCTTTATTAATATCAATATTTACGGCATTCTCGATATAACCGTCATTAAATTCGTCTTCAGTTCTTACGTCCAGTATAACTGCATTCTCGTCAGCAGCAAGCTGATTAACCCAATCTTCTTGTGATAAATTCATAATAAATGTGTTTTTGTAAAATTACGACGTTTCTATTAATTAAAAACGTGCCAAATGCGATTTCGATTATTATTCTCAGAAAACGTTTTAGAGAAAGTATTATAATCAGTGAAACACAAATTTACTTACTATTTTTAAAAATACACTCTATAAAATCGATAGAAAATAGGATTTTTTCATTTTCATAAAATGCAGCCAAATATGATTTTCTGATAATTTATACCATTTCAATCTGCTATCTTTGTATTAAATGAGATGTTTTCATTTCATTTTGATAAAAAAAGGTTTGCCACGAATTAAACGAATTTTCACGAATTACTTTATTGTCGCTCCAATAGTGGTAAAAAATATTGGCCACCGATTAAGTGATTAAAATGATTTTTATAAAAAATGTTAGACAAAAATTAATTTGTGAAAATTTGTGAAATTCGTGGCAACAAAAACAACACAATAAATGCAATACTCCTTAAAAGATATATTTCCGAATTTCTCCAGCGAGCTCCTTTCGACTATCGAAGAAAACGGAAGCGCACAGGATTTTAAAGCCGGAACCATTTTAATGCGAACCGGACAATACATCAAAAACACCGTTTTAATTACCAAAGGAAAAATTAAAATCTATCGCGAAGGCGAAGATGGCGGCGAGTTTTTAATGTACTATTTACAACCCGGACAAGCCTGCGCCATTTCGATGATCTGCACCGCCAAAAGCGAAAAAAGCCAAATCATGGCCAAAGTAGTAGAAGATGTTTCCGTTATGATGATTCCACTGCAAATGATGGACAAATGGATGATGGAACACCGTTCCTGGTACGAATTTGTAATCGAAACCTATAGAAGCCGTTTTGAAGAAGTTCTGGAAGTCGTTGACAGTATCGCTTTCCGATCAATGGATGAACGTTTGGAATTTTACCTGAAAAGACATTCTGATGCCTGTGGCTGCTCTGAAGTTAAATTATCTCATCAGGAAATAGCAACCGAATTAAATACCTCAAGAGAAGTCGTATCCCGATTACTCAAAAAAATGGAACAAAGAGGTTTGGTCAAACTCAACCGCAACCAAATTGAGTTATTGAACACAAATTTCACGAATTAACACGAAAAAAAATAAACACATAGAAACATAGATTTAGAAACTGGACAAAGGCGTTTCACTTGCTTCAAAACACATAGCTATGTGTGGAAACTAGTTTCTTCTATTTCCTTTTTTACGCAAAGAATACTATGTATCTATGTGTTTGAAAAATTTATTCTATTGATTAATTCAATTTAATCTAGCAAAACATCTGCTATGTGATAAATGTTACTGTAGATTTTCTTTTATAAAACCACCTTTGCATAAAAACAAATGCAATGGAATATCTGGGTTATTTTGCTTCGATTATTATCGGGATTTCACTGGGCTTAATTGGCGGCGGCGGATCGATCCTGACCATTCCAATTTTAGTGTATTTGTTTAAAGTAAATCCGGAGCAGGCAACTTCTTATTCTTTGTTTATTGTTGGGCTGACTGCAATGTCTGGCAGTTACAGCCATTACAAAATGGGAAATCTTAAACTGAAATCGGCATTGTATTTTGCGATTCCGTCCGTGATTTCGATTTTAATTATCCGTGAAGTTATTTTTCCGCAGATTGCCTCGACTTTATTTTCAATTGCATCTTATTCCGTTTCCAAAGATTTTCTCATTATGATCATCTTTTCCGTATTGATGATTACGGCTGCAATTTCGATGATTCGAAAAAACCAACCTGAAATAAAAGGCGCCGAAACCAATTATATTCAACTCGGTTTTATAGGTTTCATAGTCGGAATCATAACGGGCTTTCTTGGTGCAGGCGGCGGATTCTTAATTATTCCTGCTCTCCTTTTTTTTGCCAAATTACCCATGAAGCAAGCCGTTGGAACTTCCTTACTAATCATCAGCATCAATTCCTCCATAGGTTTTGCAGGCGATTTATACATCGGAACCCCTATCAATTATCCTTTTTTATTAGGCGTTTCTGCAATGGCACTTCTCGGAATGGTATTAGGAAGCCAGCTTTCTAAAAAAATCGACGGAACTAAACTGAAACCTATTTTTGGATGGTTTGTTTTGGTAATGGGGTTTTATATAATTGCTAAAGAGGTTTTGTTTTAGGGATTTTTTGGTTTCTCGCAGATTTAGCAGATTCGGCAGATTTTTATTTTATCATATACTTTTATTTTAGTTTTACTTGTAGACGAAAACTAAAAAATCCGTTTATTCTTAAGAATAAACGGATTTAAATATTTTGGGCGTTTTCGCCGCGACGAACGGGCTATCCGCTATATTCCCGATTAACAAAAACTATGGCTAAAAAGCCTTATTTTTGTTAATCGGAAGATGTCGCTCCTATCCTAAGGCAGACTCGCGTAAAAATAAATATTTTAGAATTTCATTAATAAATTTAATTCCATTTCTGATTCATCCTTAACTCAAATAATAATTCATACAATTTTCTCAAACTGTAACTTCCTACTATTCCATAATCCTCAATAATTTTCTCTCTACCATTGTCATATGTAATTTTCAGAATTGAACTACCACTATCTTCTTCATATAACATGTTTTCATTTTGAAAATTTACAAAATTCATGTATTCTAATAGTGCCAAAATTTGGCTATAATTTTCTTCTTTAATTATAGTTTTGAAAGTACCTTCCCTATTGTTATTGAAAAAAGACGACATTTTCTTCATATTTTCTTCTTCTGTTCCAAAATTAAAACGTTCAGCAAAAAAAGTTGAATTTCTTTCTTTATCAATTACTAATGAAAATACTGGACAAGTTCCATAACAGCCAGAAGTTGAAAAGTCTATTTTTTCGATAGAATGCTTTACAGGTTGCTCATTATAATCAATAAATCCATCACATTTATAGATTAATGTGTGTTGTTCTACATTATTACCTTTAACACTTAAAACTCCTCTTCTCCTATTATAAACTTGTAATACAGTTTGATTATTTTTCTTTGCAATCTTTGGAATAAAACATCCGTCACCTAAATTAATATTATATATTTTCAATGAATCTTTTGGAAAACTCATCATAACTAAAGACTTAAAATTACATCTGATACTTCTTGATTCATCACAATTATAATCATCCCCTATTAGTAAAAAATCTACCAAACCGTTATTATCAAAATCTGCTTTATAGTAATATTCGTTGATTTTAAGAGAATCTCCAATTCTTCTACAAATAGAATCTTGAGCATCGGTTTCAGGTGCAAAATCTTGTATTTTTTTCAGCTCAAATTTTGCAAATCTTTTACCATTTGCACGAACATATTTTTCAAGTTTCGTTTTATTCTCCAAAACAGTACTTTCATTACTCTGAGAATAACAATTTATAAAAATGAATTGTATGGTTATGAAAATTATTCTTTTCATCATTAAAATTTAAAAATATAATTCGTGAATTCGTGGCAAAAAAAACCTCTTAATGCTCCCCATACCCAACATCATCCATCTTCCCGCTAAAAACACGATATTGAATAATAAAATAAACAATCACTAAAAACAAAGCGATAAAAAACCAGCTCAGACCGGCGTTCAAACCGTATTCTCCAGCAGCAGTATTATAAATCGTTAAAGACGGATTTACATTATTAGTCGAAGGCAAAACATTCGGAAAAATAGAAACTGCTGTTGAAGCGAATCCTCCAACTAAAAACAAGGTCGAAAATATAAATGCCTGACCGTCTTTTTTGAAGGAACGCACTTTGAATAATCCTAAAATACCAACAAAAGTCATTATCGGGAAAAACCACAAAATTGGATTTTCTACAAAATTATGAAACGGTTCCGGCTCAATAAAATGCCAAATTGCCAAGGAAATAAAAACTAAAAGCAATAAAAAGAAATTCAGTTTAAAAACGATATTTTTAAGCTGTGCATTTAAAGACGAATTGGTTTTAAAGACAATCCAGTTGGCACCATGAATCGTTAAAGCCACAACACTCACAATTCCGAGGAAAAGAGTAAACCAATCTATAATTCCCAATTCATTAGCTTGCGGACTAAACGTTGGATTCCATAAAGGCAAAAAGAAAAAATGAGCTTCTTGCGTCGAAACGCCGTTTTGCACCATTCCAAGGTTGACACCACGAACGATATTCCCCAAAGCAATTCCGAAGAACAAAGCCAGAAGTAAACTCGCAATTCCGAAAGCTTTATCCCAAATCGCCTCCCACATGGGATGATGCACCTGACCTCGCATTTCTAAACCGATGGCGCGGAAAATCAACAACCATAAAATCATAATCAAAGGCAAATAAAAGCCGCTGAAAGACGATGCATATAAGGTTGGAAAAGCAAAAAACAACACACCTCCGGCAGCGATAATCCAAACTTCATTGGCATCCCAAAACGGACCGATTGAGTTGGTAATGGCTTTTTTTTGCTGTTCATCTTTAGCCAAAAACAAATGAATAATTCCTGCTCCAAAATCATAACCGTCTAAGACAATGTAAACGGCCAGAATTCCCATTAAAACGACGTACCAAAAAAATTCCATACTTATATTTTTTCTGTTGAAAGTTCCACGTGATGAGGTCCTTTATTGATAATTTTTCCAATCAAAAGTAAAAACAGCATTCCGAGTAAAAGATACAATCCTATAAACCCTAATAAAGTAAATAAGGTATTTCCGGACGAAACGGTTGGCGAGGCACCGGCAGCGGTTCGCATTAAATTATAAACGAGCCACGGTTGTCTTCCTAATTCTGCAGTGTACCAGCCCGTAGTGTTCGCGATATACGGAAACGGCATCATAAACATCAGCGACCATAATATCCATTTGGTCTCGAACAATTTCTTTCTGATTAATTGGAAAAGAGCGATTACCATCAAACCAATAAATACGGTTCCGAGTCCCACCATAATATGATAGGCATAATACAATCCTGAAATATTCGTTGGATGCAAATCTTCTTCAAATTGATCCAATCCTTTAATTTCCTGATCCCAGTTTCCATAGGTCAGGAAACTCAAAATATTAGGAACTGCGATTTTATTATCCAATTTTTTATCTTTTACATCGGGCTGGCCGATTAGAACAATTTCAGAACCTTTTTTCTCGGTATGAAAAATCCCTTCCATTGCCGCAAAAGTTACGGGTTGAAATTTTACCACGTTTTTTGCCAATAAATCTCCCGTTGGAACAGCCACAATTATACTCGAAATCAATCCGAAAATAACGCCTGTTTTAAGAAACAATTTCCCGAAAGAAACATTCTTCTGACTCAAAATATAAAAAGCACCAATTCCCGCTACGACAAAAGAGCTCGTCACCAAAGAAGCAGCCTGATTGTGTAAATAAGAAGGCCAAAGCCAAGGATTCAGGAATAAAGCTTTGAAATTCGTCAACACAAATTTTCCGTTTTCCAAAATTTCATACCCAACCGGATTCTGCATCCATGAATGTGTGGCGATAATTAAATAACCACTGGCCCAGGAACCAATCATAATTAACACTCCGGTTACAAAATGCCATTTATGTCCGAGAATTTTTTCTCCAAATAAAAATATCCCAAGAAAGGAAGATTCTAAAAAGAAGGAGAACATCCCTTCCATCGCCAATGTCTGACCGATAATGCCACCGGTTAATTCAGAGAATTTAGCCCAATTGGTTCCGAATTGAAACTCCATCGGAATTCCGGTTACCACGCCCATTGCAAAATTCAGGGCAAAAATTTTCATCCAGAAATGCGTGGCATGGTTGTATTGTTCGTTTTGAGTTTTAAGATATTTCCATTTGAAATAAACAATGATCAAAGAAAGACCCATTGTAAGTTGCGGAAAGAGATAGTGAAAGGTAATTGTGAAGGCGAATTGCATTCGGTCATAAAAAAGCATTTCTTCCATTATAGTGGTATTTGGTTTTATGAAGTTCCACAAATTTACCCATTAAAACCCGAAATTCCTGCCTTTAAAAAAAGTTTATATGCTGGTATTTGTTAAACTTTTCAACAATTTTGAAAAATTTAAAAGCTAAAATATTAAACACATAGAGACATAGGATTTTGGAAACGTAAAAAGGCGTTTCACTTGCTTCAAAACACATAGCTATGTGTCTTTAAATTAGTGAAACGCCTTTTTTTAAGCTATGAAAAACTATGATTCTATGTGTTTAATATTTATTCCTTTTTCAAAATTCCTTTTTCAACACTTTCATTTATTAAGCCTTCTGCGTAGTTCCATAAAGTTGTGGAACCTTCTTTTATAACACTCTTTTTTTCGTAAACCTTTTTATAGGGCACGCCAAACTCCTTCCAGGTTCCTCCGTCGTTGGAGGTGTTTTGCAATAAAGGCTCTAATCGATCCAGAGATCTTGCGAACTTGGCTTCATGGGTTTCGCCAGCTTCAAATTCTTCCCAAATGGCAATGAAATCATCTGCCTGTTTTTTCGGAAGCAAACCAAAAATGCGATTCGCTGCTAATCGTTCTTCATCTGTATTAGAATGATTTATTTGGGTATCGTACAGAAAAACATCTCCGGCGTCAATTTCAACAATATCATGAATCAGAACCATTTTTACTACTTTCAAAACATCAATCGGTTCATTTGAATGTTCTGCCAAAACAATCGTCATCAACGCCAAATGCCAGCTGTGTTCTGCATCATTTTCGCATCTGTCGCTATTAAAGAGCTTCGTTTTTCGCTGAATGTATTTTACTTTATCAATTTCTTTTATAAAAGCAATTTGATCCAATAAGTCTTTTGTGTTCATAATGTTTAATGTAGAGTCGTAAAATTACGTAGATTTTTTTTTCCACCATATAAGTGATATAAGTTCATTTTATTTTTTTGCGATTATACTTCAGCTTATAATTAGGCCATGTAAGCTTTAAATATGCCGAATCCTTAATTAATTTAAAGTGAATTTAAAAACACATTATACAGCACACACCTTATATGTCCTAATATAATCTTAGCACAGTCTAAACTCTAGCTTATAATTTCTTATATGCCTTATATGGTAAAACAATCAAACGTTTTTTTGGAAAAGTCGAATTTCTGTAACATTAGTCACTTATTTTCCGAAAAAACAGAGTTACCTTTGTATAACTTATTTTAGATTTCATATCATGAAAATTGAACAAATTTACACCGGGTGCCTTGCGCAGGGTGCATACTATATAACATCAAACGGAGAAGCGGCAATTATTGATCCCCTTCGAGAAATTCAGCCTTATCTGGATCGTTTAGACCGCGATGCCGTTAAATTGAAGTACATTTTTGAAACGCATTTCCACGCCGATTTTGTTTCAGGTCATATTGATTTAAGCAAAGAAACCGGAGCACCAATTGTTTACGGACCAAACGCAGCCTGCGAATTCGAATGTATTTCTGCCAAAGACGGACAAGAATTTAAAATCGGAAATATTACGATAAAAGCGTTGCACACTCCAGGACATACCATGGAAAGTACGACGTATTTATTGATTGACGAAAACGGAAAAGATCATGCGATTTTTTCTGGAGATACTTTATTTATCGGAGATGTTGGTCGTCCGGATTTAGCTCAAAAAGCAGCTGGAATGACACAGGATCAATTGGCTGGAATTTTATTTCATTCGCTTCGAAATAAAGTAATGACTTTAGCAGATGACGTAATTGTTTATCCTGCGCATGGTGCAGGAAGCGCTTGCGGAAAAAACATGAGTAAAGAAACCGTTTCAACAATCGGGAATCAAAAAGCAACCAATTATGCTTTGCGTGCCGATATGACCGAGGCCGAATTTATTAAAGAAGTAACCGACGGATTATTGCCTCCACCAGCTTATTTCAGCATGAACGTAGCGATGAATAAAGGTGGTTACGAAAGCTTTGAATCGGTTTTGCATAACGGAATGAAAGCTATTGCTGTTAAAGATTTTGAGGCTGTCGCCGAAGAAACCGGAGCCTTAATTTTAGATACCAGAAAAAGCGGCGATTTCTACAAAGGATTTATTCCGCAATCTATTAATATTGGAATCAACGGAGATTTTGCACCGTGGGTTGGAACTTTGATTGCCAATGTAAAACAACCTATTATATTAGTAACCGAAAATGGTCTCGAAGAAGAAACCGTAACACGTTTAAGCCGTGTAGGTTTCGATTCGATTATCGGACATTTGGAAGGTGGTTTTGAGGCTTGGCAAAAGGCAGGTTTTGAAGTGGATACTGTAAACAGAATTTCTGCTGAACAATTTGCTTCTGAATTTAAAATAGAAGAAGACAAAGTTATTGATGTTCGAAAAGAAACGGAATATGAAGCAGAACATATCGAAGACGCTTACAGCAAACCTTTAGCTTATATTAATGACTGGGTAAAAGACATTAATCCAAAGGAGCATTTTTATCTACATTGCGCAGGCGGTTACAGAAGTATGATTGCAGCGTCGATTTTACAAGCACGCGGTTTCAGAAATTTTACCGAAATTGACGGTGGTTTTGGAGCGATTGCAAAAACGAATATTCCAAAATCAGATTTCGTTTGTCAAAGCAAAGTCTTGAAAGCATAAACATTGAGCATAATTTTTTACCATTAAGATATTAAGTTTATTAAGTAACTGTGGGCTTAATCTTCTTTATCAAGTTTCATTAAGCTGCTAAATCTTAATTTCCTTAATATCTTAATGGTAAAAAAATAAAAATCTAATTTTTTTAAAAACATGAACCTACTCGAAATTATAAAAGAACCTTGGCCTTGGTACGTTGCTGGTCCGTTAATTGGATTGACTGTTCCTATTTTGTTGATTATCGGAAATAAATCTTTCGGGATTAGTTCGTCTTTGCGACATATTTGTGCGGCTTGTATTCCGGCGAATATTTCCTTTTTTAAATACGACTGGAAAAAAGAAAGCTGGAATTTATTTTTCGTTTTCGGAATTTTTCTTGGCGGTATCATCGCTGCTTATCTTTTAGCTAATCCAAATCCCGTTGAAATTACACCGCAGCTTTCGGAGCAATTAGCTTCTTACGGCATTACAGATCATTCTGGATTATTGCCAAAAGAATTATTTTCCTGGGAAAGTTTATTCACAATTCGTGGTTTCATCATGATTGTCGTTGGTGGATTTTTAGTTGGTTTCGGAACACGTTACGCCGGTGGATGCACAAGCGGACATGCGATTATGGGAATTTCAAATTTACAATGGCCTTCATTAGTAGCAACAATCTGTTTTATGGTTGGCGGTTTTATTATGGCGAATTTGATTCTGCCTTATATTCTTGCTCTTTAGGATATTCTTTCACTTTAAAATTTCAAAAATGAATAATTTAGAAAATAAAAATACCGATACAGAAGGAATCAATGCAAGCCAAATAAAAGATTCCGGATTATCAAACTTAAAATATCTTTTGGTTGGAATCTTTTTCGGAATTGTATTTGTAAAAGCCGAAATCATCAGCTGGTTCCGTATTCAGGAAATGTTTCAATTGCAGTCTTTCTTTATGTACGGCGTAATTGGAAGCGCGGTTGTGGTTGGCGTAATTTCTGTTCAGATCATTAAAAGATTCAATATTAAAACCATTCATGGAGAAAAAATCGAAATTCAGCCAAAGGTTTTCAGCAAAGGACAAATCTATGGCGGATTGATGTTCGGATTTGGTTGGGCTATTACCGGAGCTTGCCCTGGACCTTTGTTCGCACAAATTGGGACTGGAGTTACTGTAATTGTAGTTACTTTATTAAGTGCCATTGCAGGAACCTGGTTTTATGGTTTGATTAAAGACAAATTGCCTCACTAATACCTTATATATTTAGATTAAAATGAGTTTAACAGCATTACAATTAAGAAAAGCAACTCTTTCAGAAATACCTCAAATTTGGGAAATTATACAAGACGCTATTGAACAAAGACGATTAGAAGGAAGTAAACAATGGCAAGATGGTTATCCTAACGAGCTTTCAATTACAAATGATATCAATAATGGTTTTGGCTACGTACTTACAGAAAACGAATCTATTTTATGTTACGCTGCCATTATTTTCGACATAGAACCGGCTTACGAAGAAATCGAAGGCAAATGGCTTACGAATGGCGATTATGTTGTGGTACATCGTGTTGCCGTTTCAAAATTGGCAAAAGGAAAAGGTATTGCTACCAAACTTTTTGAACACGTTGAAGGTTTAAGCATTGAAAATAATGTTTACAGCATTAAGGTAGATACTAACTTTGACAATGTTCCGATGCTTAAAATTTTAGACAAATTAAACTATACTTATTGTGGGGAAGTCTATTTTAGAGGCGGCGCACGAAGAGCTTACGAGAAACAGTTAAAATAAATTTTTACTTCGCATTATCTATGAAACCCGACACGTTTTAATAACATGTCGGGTTTCTTGTATCATATGCTCGCGTGAGGGATAGAAGCTATCCGCCGCGGCGGAACGGATAGCCCGACAGCATACCGGTGAGAGGGCGTATAAGTGCAAAGTGAAGTTGCCCTCTCATCGGGATGGTGGCACGCCCCTATTGATTTTAGATTTTAGATTTTAGATTTTAGATTTTAGATTTTAGATTTTAGATTTTAGATTTTAGATTTTAGATTTTAGATTTTAGATTTTCTAAACCCGACAGGTTTTACAAACCTGTCGGGTTTAAACGCTGAGCAAAAGAACTTTGTCAAAGTTTTAAACTTTGACAAAGATGATCTGAACTTTGGTTTACAAACGAAAAATTTATTACTTTTACACTAAATATATAGACTTACTATAGTTTTAAATTTCGCCTTAATCGAATTAACGAAAATTTAACACGACATTTGTATATACAACTATTAAAAGTTATACATTTGTATATACAAATTAGACACTTACGACTATGACAATTGAAGAGGTTATAAAAAGTACAGTTAAGATGGATAATGCGAAAAAAGTTATTCTGAATATCATGTACACGCAGAACGTAATTCAGGATCATTTCAGCGAGTTGATGAAACCGTATGATTTATCCGGAGAACAATATAATGTGTTACGTATATTAAGAGGACAAAAAGGAAAGCCTGCTAATATGTGTGTGATACAGGAACGTATGTTGGCAAAAACGAGCAACACAACCCGATTAGTAGACAAACTTTTACTTAAAGATTATGTTACCCGAAATGTTTGCCCGGACAACCGACGAAAAATTGAAGTTCTAATCACGCAAAAAGGTTTAGATATATTAAAAGAATTAGATCCGAAAGTAGATGAACACGAGCATTTATTTGCTAACAATATAAGCCCGGAAGAATTAGAATTATTGAATCAATTATTAGAAAAATACCGAACCCAACAAAATTAATATTATGAGTACACTATTAGAAAATCTAAATTGGAGATATGCAACCAAAAAATTTGATGCAACTAAAAAAATCTCTGCTTCAGATTTAAATACTTTAAAAGAAGCTGTTAGATTAAGTGCTTCTTCATACGGATTACAACCTTACAAAGTTATAATCGTAGAAAATCCTGAAATCAGAGAAAAATTAAAAGCTGCTGCTTACGGGCAAACTCAAATTACAGACGCTTCACAATTGTTTATTTTTGCGAACGATTTAAATCTTGGCGCGGTTTCTGTAGACAATTACATAAGTAATATCAGCGAAACAAGAGGAGTTCCTGTTGAAGCTTTAGGCGGATTCAGCGATATGATGAAAGGCACAATTGCCAATTTATCAGATGAGAACAAAAACATCTGGACAGCAAAACAAACGTATATCGCTTTAGGAACTTTATTAAGTGCTGCTTCTGAATTAAAAATTGATGCAACGCCAATGGAAGGTTTTAATGCCGCTGCATTTAATGAAATCTTAGGTTTCGATAAATTAGGTTTAAACGCTTCAGTTATTGCTCCTGTTGGATACAGACATGATGAGGACGACGCTCAGCATTACAAAAAAGTTAGAAAATCTCACGAGGAATTATTTATCACTATATAATTATTATTAATCCAAAATCAATTTTAACAAAATGAAAAATTTAAAAACAATTGCAATAGCATTATTCGTAGCAGCGGCTAGTATCTCAGTAAATGCTCAAACAAAAAAAATCGACGTAAAAGCATCTACTATCAAATGGGTAGGTAAAAAAGTAACTGGAGAGCACTCTGGAACTGTAAACTTTAAAGACGGAGCTGTAGTTTTCAAAGGAAAAAAATTAACTGGAGGAAGCTTTACAGTTGATATGACTTCATTAACTGCAACTGACTTAACTGGAGAATACCAAGGAAAATTAAACGGTCACTTAAAAGCTGACGATTTCTTCGGAACTGATAAATACCCAACTGCAAAATTAGTTTTCAAAACTATCGGAGCTAAAGCAACTGACGTTTATACTGTAACTGCTGATTTAACTATCAAAGGAATCACTAAACCAGTAACTTTTGATATCACTGTAGCTGGAAATACTGCAACAACTGCTTTCAAAGTTGACAGAACTAAATACGGTATCAAATACAACTCTGGTAACTTCTTCGAAAACTTAGGAGACAAAACTATCAACGACGATTTCGAATTAACAGTAGCTTTAAAATTCTAATATAAGGCTTACTAATTCTTATACATACCATTAAAAACCTGAATGAAAGTTCAGGTTTTTTTATGCCTAAAAAGAAACAATATTTTTCTAACTAACTCTTTTTAAAATACATATATAAAAAAACGAAAATTTTTGTTAAATTTGGTAACCGCATCGAGTAACTATTTCAGAATATTAATGAAATAAATATAACCAAATGTCAAATTTTGCATTTCTACTCCCCAACTCCCCAAAGAAATACAAGAGTATTGGTTTCCAATTTTTTTTAATCGCATGCTCCTTGTTATCCTCTCTTTCGGGCATTTCTCAAAATACGACAAGTAAATTGGATTCGATTGTTAAAGAATTAGGAATTAAAGACAAAGCCTCCCTTATTTTACTGAAAAGCAAAGCCGAAGGTGAAAAGAAAATGAGAGAGGAAAAATACATTAACTATCAAAATATTCAAAAACAAAATAGACTTTTTAATCTAATTGAATTAGAAATTCAGAATGCAAAATTTCTTTTAACCAAAGGATTTAATTACAAAGACGTAGCTGAAGAAATCCATCAATTAAAAGATTGGGAAGAATTTGCCGTTAAGGGAATTGTTGGGAAAAAATTTAGCGTTTTAACGGATCGAAATCTTAGTTCGACTTCAATTTTACTTGACGAATTATTAAAACGTTCGGCCGATCGTTTAAAGAAAATCAGTCTTGAGAACCAACAACTCAGCCGCACTCAGGAAAAAATAGACTCTCTGGTTGCCCAAAAAAGTCTGTATTACGTTCCAAGTGATTCTGTTTCAAGGGAGATTTACCGCGCTCAGTCTGAAAGAACGATTAAGGATATCACACTGATTTCTGATAGGTTAAAAAATGCTGTAGACAGCATCCAGACATTGGAAATTACGGGAGACCAATTGAAATATAAAATTGAATCGGATATAATTGAAAATAACAGGCTCAGAAAATTAGAACAAAATCAATTGTTTACCAAAAAAGTTCCCGTTTTCAAACGTCCTGAAATTACTATAGATCCATTTACAACTTCTATCAGAACAAATTATCTTGTAATGTATTTTTATTTGATCAACAATAAAAATTCAATCCTGACAATGTTGCTTTTAATAATTGGAACTGCAATTTATTTCAGATTGCAAAAAGGAAAATTTATTGATCTGGGTTTTAAAAAAGAAATGTTACTTGATATCAATATCTTAAACAGTCCTATTTCTGCTGCTTTTTTGGTTGTATTAAATTTATATCAATTTGTACTTCCAATGCCCCCACTTATTTTTTCCATAATTATCTGGACGATATCAACCATTGCATTGACCATAATAATGCTGCATACGATAAGGACATTTGTATGGAAAATCCTCATTGCCATTTTTGTCCTAAATTTATTAGCCTTTTTTGATATTATAATACTAATTCATTTTGTTGGAGAATCATTTTTAATTTTGGCAATAAATATTCTTGGCATCGGTATAGGCGTTTATTCCTTCCTAAACAGAGCTAAATTTCAAAGAAAATTCTATTTATGGTACATTGTTATAGGAGCTATTCTTCAAATTTTTTCATTCTATTATTTGGTAAACGGCCACTATAATTTAGGGAAATTTTTAATGACAAAAGCCGTTTATTCCATCGTGGTAATTTTTTCTCTTTACCATACCTTAATCGCAATTAAAGAAATTAATTTGGTTTCTAAAATTCTAAAAACAGTCGACGAAGACAGTGCGAAAAAAACGATAAAAGGCATTCCGTATAAATTTGACTTTGGCTTTTATCTGCTACTTTTTGTTTCTTGCTTTATATTAATGATTAGAAACACCTATACTTTTCAAAGTATTGTTGATCCCTTAAGAAACTCTATTTCCGAGACAAGAAATATTGGAAACATCTCTTTTACATTTGAAAATATTATTATATTCATTCTGATTATTTTATTGTCCGGCTTCGTTTCAAAGGTGGTTTCCTTCTTAGCAACCGATAATCAAATAATTAAAAATAAAGATAAAGCTAAAAACATTGGAAGCTGGATGTTTTTATCCAGAATTACCATTGTGACTGTAGGTGTTCTGGTTGCATTTGCATCAACCGGAATTCCGTTAGACAGAATAACGCTAATTATAAGTGCACTTGGAGTCGGTATCGGTTTTGGTATGCAAAGTCTTGTCAACAATCTAATAAGCGGATTAATTATTGCTTTTGAAAAACCGGTAAATATTAATGATATTATCGAAGTAGGTACACAATCAGGAAAAATGAAATCAATTGGCATTCGAAGCAGCGTTGTTACCACCTATGACGGAGCAGATGTTGTGATTCCGAACGGAGAGTTATTAAATCAAAATTTAACCAACTGGACTCTGGGAAGCAACCAACGACGATCGCAAATCCGATTTGGAGTTGCTTATGGAACGAACTTAGAATTGACGAAAAAACTACTTTTAGAAATCCTGCAGAAGAATAAAAATATTCTAATAAAACCGGCACCAACCATCTGGTTTACCAAATTTGGAGATAATTCGATTGATTTAGTGGTAATGTATTGGATCAAACATTTCGATTTTGACTATGATGTAAAAAGCGAATTGATTATTGCCATTGACAAAACATTAAAAGAAAACAAAATTGTCATACCGTTTTCACAGCAGGATATTCACATTATAAATAAAAATGCAGAACCTGAAGAGTAGAAAATTTATATTTATTACTGAAGTTTAATTCGAGAATAAAAATGATCTTTTGGATCTCTAAATTCATTTTCTTTATTTTTAAATCATAAATCACCTTTACAATAAAAGAGATTTTCTTTTCAAAAAGATAACGTTCTTAATACTAAAGTAACACTTTGGTAATAGCTTATCATACTTTGATTAACATTTGGCTTCTAATTTTGGGCAACTAAAAAAAAGAAACTAGAAATCGAAATCACAGTTATGAAAACAAAACTACAAATTGCACTTCTAACACTGCTGAGCAGTTTTTTTATACAAGCACAACAACAGCAACAAAAAGGAATTATTGGCAACACCAACTGGATGACCAACTGGACAAGTTTTAATCCGGCTAAAATTGAATATAGCGAAGCAACCAATATTATTGCCGGAACGATAGATAAAGATACCCGATTAACAAAACGCAACACCTATCAACTTGTTGGAGTAGTTTATGTTACCAATAATGCCACTTTAACCATTGAACCGGGAACCGTTATTCGAGGTGATGATAAAACCTGCGGGACTCTTGTTATTACAAATGGTGCCAAAATTATGGCAGAAGGTTTAGAAACTGATCCTATCGTTTTTACTTCAAACAAAGAAATTGCAGAAAGAAAACCAGGCGACTGGGGCGGAATTATCATTCTTGGTAAAGCGCCAATAAACACAATTGGTGGAATTCATATTCTTCCTTTTGATTTAGAACCTATGTTAAATCACTACGGAGGTCAGGACGCCGATGATAACTCTGGTATTCTAAAATATGTAAGAGTTGAATATGCAGGTAGAAAATTAAGTTCACTAAAAGAATTGAACGGAATTTCGTTAGCAGGAGTTGGAAGAAAAACAGTCTTAAGCAATATTCAGGTTAGTTATTCAAATGATGATTCTTTTGAATGTTATGGTGGTGAATTAACCATGAATAACCTAATATCATATCGTACCACCGATGATGATTTTGATTTTACTCAGGGAGCACAAATCAATATTGATAATAGTATTGCCATTCGCCACCCATTCTCATCAGATATTTCGGGCTCAAGATGTTTTGAAGTTGACTCTTATGATAAAATTGGAAATACGGATATGAGTAAAAAATTAACTAAAATAAACGCAAGTAATATCACTTTGGTTAATTTAGAAGAAAACAATCAGGGATTGGTTAGAGAATCTGTTTACGTTAGAGAAAATACTTTTTTTAATCTCTCTAATAGTATTGTTTCAGGCTTTACTCCTTTTGCTTTACTGGAAGGAAATATTGGAGACGGCGATGTTAATTTATCGAAAATCAACTTCAAAAATCTCATCATTAATAATTGTAATGGCGGAATTACAAGCGAATCCGGAGGGGGAAATCCGGCAATTCAAAGATTTTACGGTAACCCAACTTTCTTCCTGGATTACACAAAACTTAAAAACAGTGAATTGTTTACAATGCCTAATATTAAAGGCAATCCAGACTTTAGAATGAACCAAAACAACACAATTGCCATTGGAAATTAAGTATTTGAAAACGACAGTTTCTTTTGAAATTTAACAAATTTTCAAATTAAGAAAAGATTTTTTTAAAATTTTATGTCTCCAATTCCAATTTACATTTATATCTTTGTGATATCAAAATAAGAAAATGAAAACATTAATGAACAATACTTGGTGGTGGAAGAATTTACGTCAAACGTCGTGAACTAAGCTTCCTATGGTATTTTCAAAACTATAAATATAAAAGGCTTGTCATCACGACAAGCCTTTTTTTTTGGTCAAAACTAAAGTGAGATATTCTAAAAATTAAAAAACTATATACATTGAAACCTTTTATACTCAACACACACTACAAACAAATTCTGGCAGACACAATAACACCAGTAAGTATTTATTTTAAAATAAGAGATAAATTCCCAAATAGTTTATTATTGGAAAGTAGTGACTATCATGGAAATGATAATAGTTTCTCGTACATCTGCTGCAACCCTATTGCCACTATTAAAATCGAAAACGAAATCATCTCCAAAACTTTCCCCGATGGAACAACCGAGCAAATTGCAATCGATGCCTCGACAAATATTCCGCAAGTAATTCAGGAATTTTCGAGCCAATTTAAATCGGAGAAAAATGATTTTAAATTCATCAATAACGGTTTGTTCGGATATATTTCTTACGATGCAGTTCGCTATTTTGAGAAAGTTTCGATTGCTAAAAAAGACAGCGCGACTTTAATTCCGGATGTTTTTTATGCCGTTTACCAAAACATTATTGCAATCAATCACTTTAAAAATGAAGCTTACATTTTTTGTCATAGTGTTGATGGAAGAAACAACATTTCTGAAATTGAGCAATTACTTCAATCAAGAAATATTGCTTCTTATAAATTCTCAAAAGAAGGCGAAGGCTTCTCTAACTTAACCGATGAAGAATTCAAACACAATGTGGCCTTAGCTAAAAAACATTGTTTCCGCGGAGATGTATTTCAATTGGTTTTATCCCGTCGTTTTACGCAAGGTTTCAAAGGTGACGAATTCAATGTTTACCGAGCTTTACGCAGTATCAATCCATCGCCTTATTTATTCTTTTTTGATTATGGCGATTTCAAAATATTTGGGTCTTCACCCGAAGCACAAATTATCGTGAAAAACAGAAAAGCCGAAATTCACCCAATCGCCGGAACGTTCAAAAGAACCGGAAATGATGAGCAAGATGCAGTTTTAGCTAAACAACTTTCTGAAGATAAAAAAGAAAACAGCGAGCACGTAATGTTAGTCGATTTAGCGAGAAATGATTTAAGCAGAAACGGACATGATGTGAATGTAGAAAAATACAGAGAAGTTCAGTTTTTCTCACACGTGATTCACCTGGTTTCTAAAGTTACTGGACATTTACACGACAAAGCAACAACAATGCAAGTAGTTGCCGATACTTTCCCAGCGGGAACTTTAAGCGGCGCACCAAAACACAGAGCGATGCAATTGATCGAAGATTATGAAAAAACAAATCGTAATTTTTACGGAGGCGCAATTGGCTTCATGGATTTTGAAGGTAACTTTAATCACGCGATTATGATTCGAACTTTCTTAAGCAAAAATCATCAATTGCATTGTCAGGCCGGTGCCGGAATTGTTGCCAGCTCAGACGAAGAAAGCGAAATGCAGGAAGTTTATAATAAATTAAGAGCGTTGAATACAGCGCTGGAAATGGCGGAGAAAATATAGTTTCTTTTGTTTCAGGTTTCAAGTTTCAAGTTTCAAGTTGTTGGAACGTGACACGAATAGCCGAATTGGCGAAGCAAACCTGAAACTTGAAACTTGAAACAATTAAAAAACAAACCATAAAAACCATAAATAATCATGAAAAAAGCAGTTTCAATTTTATTTTTAATCATTACTATAACCTCTTGCAAATCGGAAAAAAAAGAGAATATAATTGAAGGAACCTGGCGTCTGATATCAGCAGAAACGACAGAAAAAGATTCGACTTTCTCGACTTTCAATCCAAAAACAAAAATGATTAAAATTATAAATGATACGCATTTTGCTTTTTTTAATCATGATTTGAATAACGGAAAAGACAGCACAGCAGCAGTATTCTTTGGCGGAGGTGGAAAATATACTTTGAAAGACAGTGTTTACACCGAAAATCTGGAATACTTCAACAACCGTCAATGGGAAAATGGAAAATTTGAGTTCGTAGTAAAAATCAAAAATGATACACTAACTCAAAAAGGAATTGAAAAAGTAGAAAAATTAGGCATCAACCGAATTATTACAGAAAGATACGTTCGAGAAAAATAAAAAAATAGTTTCAGGTTTCAGGTTTCAAGTTTCAAGTTTTGTTGGAATGTGAAACTTGAAACCTGAAACCTGAAACAAAACAAAACTCATGAAAAAGATATTAGTTATAGACAATTACGATAGTTTCACTTATAATTTAGTACACTATTTAGAAGATTTAAACTGCGAAGTAACCGTTTACAGAAATGACGAATTTGATATTGACGAAATCGCAACTTTCGATAAAATATTACTTTCTCCGGGACCTGGAATCCCGGACGAGGCAGGTTTATTAAAAGAAGTAATTCAGAAATACGGACCTACAAAAAGCATTTTGGGTGTTTGTTTAGGACAACAAGCGATTGGAGAAGTTTTTGGTGGAACGCTTTCAAACCTTGATAAAGTATATCACGGAGTTGCGACCAATGTAAAAACGGTTGTTTCAGATGAAATTTTGTTTGAAGGATTAGGAAACGAATTCGAAGTGGGAAGATACCATTCCTGGGTTGTTGATGCTAATCTACCAGACGTTTTAGAAGCAACTTCAATAGACGAAAATGGACAAATTATGTCCCTAAGACATAAAACTTTTGATGTAAGAGGCGTTCAGTTTCATCCGGAAAGTGTTTTGACACCAAAAGGAAAATTGATATTGGAAAACTGGATAAAGAGTTAGTTTCTTTTGTTTCAAGTTTCAAGTTTCAGGTTAGCGAAACTTGAAACAAAAAACCTAAAACAAATACTTAGAACCTTAGAACCTCAGCATCTTAGAACCTTAGAATAAAAAAAAATGAAAACTATATTAAATAAATTAATCAATCACGAAGTGCTTTCAAAAGAAGAAGCAAAAGACGTATTGATTAATATCTCAAGCGGAAATTATAATCCAAGTCAAATTTCGGCATTTTTGACCGTATTTATGATGCGCAGTATTACGATTGAAGAGCTTTCGGGTTTTCGTGAAGCGTTATTGGAATTATGCATTCGTGTTGATTTATCAGCTTACAACACCATCGATTTATGCGGAACGGGTGGCGACGGAAAAGACACTTTCAACATCTCCACTTTAGCATCGTTTATATCAGCAGGGGCGGGAATAAAAGTGGCAAAACATGGAAATTACGGCGTATCCTCTATTTCAGGATCAAGCAACGTAATGGAAAAAATGGGAATTAAATTTAGCAACGATCCTTCGTTTTTAGAAAAATGTATCGACAAAGCCGGAATTTGCGTTTTACACGCTCCCCTATTTCATCCGGCAATGAAAAACGTGGGACCAATCAGAAAAGAATTGGCCGTAAAAACGTTCTTTAATATGTTAGGACCAATGGTAAATCCGTCGTTTCCACAGAATCAATTGGTAGGCGTTTTCAACCTCGAATTGGCTAGAATGTATGCTTATTTATATCAAAACACCGATATCAATTTCACCATTTTACATTCGCTTGACGGATATGACGAAATTTCTTTAACCGGTCCAACCAAAACGATAACATCACACATGGAAGGAATGTTAAACCCTTCTGATTTTGGCGTTAGACTTTTATCTCAAACTGAAATTGAAGGTGGAAAAACGATCGAAGAATCAGCAGAAATGTTCACTAATATCATTTCAGGAAAAGGAACAGAAGCTCAAAATAATGTAGTTCTGGCCAACGCTGCAATGGCAATTGCAACCGTTACCAAATGTTCTCCTTTAGAAGGATTTGAATTGGCAAAAGAAAGCTTATTCTCCGGAAAAGGCTTAAAGGCATTACAGACATTACAAGAATTAAGTAAGTAAAAAATAGTTTCAAGTTTTCTTTGTTTCAGGTTTCAAGTTGTTGGGATCTGAAACTTGAAACCTGAAACCTGAAACAAATACAACATGAACATTTTAGATAAAATAATATTTGATAAACAGCGAGAAGTCGTTCTTAAAAAATCAATCATTCCGGTTTCACAATTGGAAAGTTCAGTATTTTTTGGAAGAGAAACGATTTCTTTGAGTCAGAAATTGAGAACAAGTTCAACCGGAATTATAGCAGAACACAAACGTCGTTCTCCTTCAAAATCAGTTATAAACCATAGTTTTACGGTTGAAGAAGTGGTGAAAGGATATGAAAATGCAGGTGCTTGCGGAATTTCGGTTTTAACCGATGGAAAATATTTTGGAGGTTCTTTAGACGATTTGCTTTTGGCAAGAGCGAGTGTAAATATTCCGCTTTTGCGAAAAGAATTTATTGTTGATGAATACCAGATTTTAGAAGCCAAAGCTTTTGGAGCCGATTTAATTTTATTGATCGCTGCCGTTTTAACGCGTGAAGAAATCAAATCGTTATCTGAATTTGCAAAGAAATTAGGTCTAGAAGTTTTGCTTGAAGTTCACAATCAGGAAGAACTGGAAAAATCAATTATGCCGAGTTTAGATATGATTGGCGTGAATAACAGAAACCTAAAAACCTTCGAAGTAAGTTTAGATTTCAGCAAACAGCTGGCATCACAAATTCCGGATGAATTCGTCAAAGTTTCAGAAAGCGGTATCTCATCAATCGAAGCCATTTCAGAATTAAGACCATACGGTTACAGCGGATTCTTAATTGGAGAAAACTTCATGAAAACAGACAACGCAGGCGAGGCCGCAACAGAATTTATTAAAAATTTGAGCGTATAAAAAAATAGCCACGAATTCACGAATTTATTTCTTATCATTCGTGAATTAATTCGCCTGTTCACTATCGTTCGGGTCGTGGCGAAAAAACTTTGCGAACTTTGCGTTTTTAAGCGCAATCAAAATTAAAAAACCTTAGCGCCCTTTGCGGTTAAAAAAAACACAACGAATGAAACTCAAAATATGCGGAATGAAATATCCTGAAAACATACTCGAAGTAGGCGCACTCCTACCCGATTATATGGGATTTATTTTCTGGGAGAAATCCGCGAGATACTTTAACGGAGAAATTCCGGAACTGATAGAAACGGTCAAAAAAGTGGGTGTTTTTGTAAATCAGTCTCAGGAAGAAATTCTGGAGAAAGTGGCAAGATACAATTTACAAGCCGTTCAATTACACGGAAATGAGACTGTTGAATTTTTATCAGAATTAAATAAAGAATTACCAAAGAAAGTCCAAATCATAAAAGCTTTTTCTGCAGATAACGATTTTGATTTTGAGGTTTTAAAACCTTATGAAGCTGTTTGCGATTACTTTTTATTTGATACAAAAGGAAAACTGCCAGGCGGTAACGGAACTACATTTGACTGGACCATATTAAAAAAATATAAGTCTGAAAAACCATTCTTTTTGAGTGGTGGTATTGGAATAAATGAATTAAAAGCGATCGAAGAAATTTCAAAAAGTAATTTACCTATTTATTCTATCGATGTAAATAGTAAATTTGAAATCGAACCGGGGCTGAAAAACAAAAATCTATTTAGCAATTTCAAACGAAAATTTGATGTTGCCAACTTTTAAACTTTAAACGAAATGAACTTTAACGTTAACGAAAAAGGATATTACGGAGAATTTGGAGGAGCCTACATTCCCGAAATGTTATATCCGAATGTAGAAGAATTACGTCAGAATTATTTAAAAATTACAAGCGAACCCGATTTTAAAGTGGAGTTTGACCAGTTATTAAAAGATTACGTTGGACGCCCTAGTCCGCTTTATTTTGCGAAGCGTTTATCTGAAAAATACAATACAAAAGTCTATCTAAAAAGGGAAGATTTAAATCATACCGGCGCACATAAAGTCAATAATACTATTGGCCAAATATTGGTAGCCAAACGTTTAGGCAAAAAAAGAATTATTGCCGAAACCGGAGCTGGTCAACACGGTGTTGCAACCGCTACAGTTTGTGCTTTAATGGGCTTGGAATGTATTGTTTATATGGGCGAAATTGATATTGCACGTCAGGCACCAAACGTGGCCCGTATGAAAATGTTAGGCGCAGAAGTTCGTCCGGCACTTTCGGGTTCACGAACGTTGAAAGATGCAACAAACGAAGCAATTCGCGATTGGATTAATAATCCGGTTGACACCCATTACATTATCGGATCTGCCATTGGTCCGCATCCTTATCCGGATATGGTAACGCGTTTTCAAAGTGTTATTTCAGAAGAAATAAAATGGCAGTTAAAAGAAAAAGAAGGACGTGAAAATCCTGATTATGTTGTAGCTTGCATTGGCGGAGGAAGTAACGCTGCCGGAACCTATTATCACTTTTTGCACGAGCCAGAAGTTGGAATTATCGCCGTTGAAGCCGCAGGAAAAGGTGTTGACAGTGGTCATAGCGCGGCAACCAGCAAATTAGGAAAAGTAGGTGTTATTCACGGTTGTAAAACCCTTTTGATGCAAACGCCGGACGGACAGATTACGGAACCGTATTCGATTTCTGCAGGTTTAGATTATCCTGGTGTGGGTCCAATGCACGCGCATTTGGCACAAACCGGACGCGGAGAATTTTTCTCTGTTACGGATGATGATGCAATGAATGCAGGTTTACAATTGACTAAATTAGAAGGAATTATTCCGGCTATTGAAAGTGCGCACGCCTTTGCGGTTTTAGATCAAAAGAAATTTAAACCAACTGATGTTGTGGTAATCAGTCTTTCAGGACGTGGCGATAAAGATTTAGATAATTATATTGAATATTTTAAGTTGTAAAACAAAACAAGAAAAATAGCAATTATGGAAAAGTTATTCTCTTACGGAACATTACGGTCAAAACAGATTCAAATGCAGCTTTTTAATAAGGTCTTATCCGGAACTAAAGATCAGCTTTTGGGTCACAGACTAAAAAGTCTTCAGATAGAAGAAGAATTTGGGATGGCAGATTATGTTGTAGCAGTACCAACAGAAGGTCCGTCAGACCCAATACACGGTATTGTTTACAATATTTCTCCTTCAGATTTAGCTAAAGTAGACATATTCGAATCGAATGCTTATAAAAGAGTTGAAGTTACATTGAACTCAGGAATCGTTGCCTGGATTTATATAGAAAATTAATAACACCAGAAATGATTCTAGCAGCAGCACAAACGAAACCAACAAGGGGAAATATTGAAGCTAATTTAAAAGATCATTACCGTCTTATCGAATTGGCAGCGCAAAACGGAGCACAGTTAATCTCATTTCCTGAAATGTCTATTACAGGTTACGAAAGAGAAAACGCTCAAAAACTGGCTTTCAAAAAAGACGATGCACGACTGGATCATTTGAAACAACTGGCTTCTAAAAACAATATTATTATTGTTGCCGGCGCTCCAATTCAAATTGAAAATGCAATGTTCATTGGAGAATTTGTTATTGCTCCGGATAATTCGGTTTCTATTTATACGAAGCAGTTTTTGCACGAAGGCGAAGATGAGTTTTTTCAACCTTCATTCGATTACAATCCGATGATTACAATTGAAGAACAAAAAATTTCATTTGCGATTTGTGCCGATATTGATAATCCGCTGCATCCTGAAAATGCGTGTAAGAGAGCAACTGATATTTACATCGCCAGTATTTTCTTTACACCAAACGGCATTCCGAATGCTTATCGAGATTTACAAAGCTATGCTGAGAAACATAAGATGAATGTTTTGATGTCTAATTTCAGTGGTGAATCATGGGGATATCCTTCGGCAGGACAAAGCGCTTTTTGGAATAATAAAGGTGAATTGGTTGGACAAATGAATGAATCGGATTCAGGAATTTTATTAGCCGAGAATAATAATGATAATTGGACAACTCGAGTTGTGAAGATTTAGATATAATGCCACAGATTGCACAGATTAAAAAGATTTTATTTCACGCAGATTTGGCAGATTAGAGCAGATTTAAAAAAGATCTGCCCAAATCAGCTTAAATCTATTTAAAATCTGCGTGAAATAAATTTCCAGCAATCAGCGAGAATCTTTTATCCCGATAGCTATCGGGAGTGGCAAAAAAATAACTTAATAAAATACCTAACAGGTTTTTGAAACCTGTTAGGATAAAATATAGAAACAAAATGAACAGAATAACTCAAAAATTACAAGAAGACAAAAAGATACTTTCTATTTACTTTTCTGCCGGATATCCTAACTTAAATGACACGGTTCAGATTATTCAGGATTTAGAAAAAAATGGTGTTGACTTAATTGAAATTGGTTTGCCTTTCAGCGATCCTTTGGCAGATGGACCAACGATTCAGGCGAGTTCAACAACAGCGCTTCATAACGGAATGACCACTCAAATTCTTTTTGATCAGCTAAAGAACATCCGCGAAAGCGTAAAAATTCCGCTGATTATCATGGGCTACTTTAATCCGATGTTACAATATGGCGTTGAGGCATTCTGTAAAAAATGTGCAGAAATTGGTATTGACGGATTAATTATTCCAGATTTACCGGTTGATGTTTATGCAGATGAATACAAAGCTATTTTCGAAAAACACGGATTAATAAACGTGTTCCTGATTACGCCACAAACTTCAGACGAACGCATTCATTTTATCGATAGTGTTTCAAACGGCTTTATTTATATGGTAAGTTCTGCAAGTGTAACGGGTTCTCAATCTGGTTTTGGAAATATTCAGGAAAGCTATTTTGAAAGAATCGGAAACATGAATTTGAAAAATCCTCAAATTGTTGGTTTCGGAATTTCGAATAAAGAAACTTTCAATCAGGCTACGAAATTTGCAAAAGGCGCCATTATTGGAAGTGCTTTTATCAAACATTTGAGTGAAAGCGGTGCTGGTAAAATTTCAGAATTTGTTGGCGATATTCGCTAATTAAATGTAATTTACAGGGATTTTTAAGACAATTCAAAATTCTTGTTATGCCCAAACATTCGATAATTTCTAAAAAAACACTTCTTTTTCTGATTCTTAATCTGATGTTTTATTCGGTACAAGGCCAGGAAAGTCAAACGTTGAATATCCCAACCAAACAAGATACTTTGAATGGTTCGATTACTCCAGAACGAATTTGGTGGGATATTCAACATTATGATTTAAGCATTAAACCTGATTATGTCAATAAAACAATAACAGGCAAAAATGTAATTGAATATATCATTACTAATAAAGAGCATTCCGATTTAATGCAGATTGATTTAGTAAGTCCTCTTAAAATTGATAGTGTATTTCAAAAAGAAAAAAAAGTTGATTTTACACAAAATCAGAATATCTGGTATCTAAAATTACCTCAAAATCAAACTTCTAAAAAGAATAAAATCACGATTTATTATTCTGGAAAACCAACAGAATCTATAAAACCTCCCTGGGATGGTGGCTTGGTATGGGCAAAGGATTCCCTAAACCGACCATGGATTTCAGTAGCCTGTCAATACAAAGGAGCGAGTTTATGGTATCCGTGTAAGAATACCATGTATGACGAGCCTGATCATGGAGCTTCAATTTCTGTTACTGTTCCGGACACCTTAATTGCGATTTCAAATGGGCGATTAAAAAACAAAATCAAAAATCTGGATGGTACTCAAACGTATAAATGGGAAGTTAAAAATCCGATAAGTCATTATGGGATTTCATTTTATATTGGAAAATATATTAATATAAGCCAGACATATAAAGGAAAAAAAGGAAACCTAGCCATGGATTACTGGGTTCTTGACTACAATAAGACCAAAGCCGAAAAGCATATGATTCCGGAAGTGAATACCACAATGAAATCCTTAGAACATTGGTTTGGCGCCTTCCCTTTTTATGAAGACGGTTTCAAAATGGTCGACGCACCTTATATTGGCATGGAACATCAAAGCGCTATTGCGTACGGCGGCGGTTATAAAAAAGGAACAAATAAAAAAGGCGGAGACATCTCTAATACCGGCTGGGGAAAAAAAACAGACAAAATTATCGTTCATGAAATCGCTCACGAGTGGTTTGGCAATAATATTACAGCCATTGATATTGCTGACCGATGGATTCAGGAAGGATTTGCCGGTCTGGCCGAAGAACTTGTTATCGCTGACATCGCAGGTAAACAAGCGGGCAACGAATTTATGTCCGGAAGATTTAGAACTATAGAAAACGACAAGCCTATAATAGCACGCTACGGCATAAATGAAGATGGAAGCCAGGATAATTATGTAAAAGGCTGGGCTATTTTGCACATGATTAAAACTATTATAAACGACGATCTAAAATTTAAACAAATATTACAAGGCTTAAATAACGACTTCTATCATAAAGTGGTTACTACAAATGAGATTGAAAATTACATAAATTTAAAATCCGGAATTAACTTTGATTATCTTTTTGACCAATATCTGAGAACTAAAAATGTTCCTGTTTTAGAATATCAAATAAAAAATAGCGAGCTCCTTTATCGTTATGTCAATTGCAATGAAAATTTTTCAATGCCAATTAAAACTAACATTACAAAAGATGTCTGGATCTCCCCTACAACTAGTTGGAAATCATTAAACATTGACAAATCAATAGGAGAAGAAAATTTGAAAATTGATATTAACTTTTATTTGACAACAAAAAAAGCAGATTAATTATTATCCAAAATTAACAAAAAACTACTACACCGTTTTATGTTAATATTTTGTTAAACAAAAATTAAACGATCGTTTAATTTAAACAGTTGTTTAATTTTGTACTCGATTACAAAAGTATTATGTCACACATCGAATTAAACGACAAAAAAATTCAGATTCTGGAAGTTGCTGAAAAGCTATTTTCTGAGAAAGGATTTGAGGGCACATCTATACGGGATATCTCAAAACATGCAAAAATTAATATTGCAATGGTCTCGTATTATTTTGGTTCAAAAGAAAGACTACTGGAGGCTTTGATTCTTTACAAAACTTCTGATTTAAAATTACAACTCGAAAATTTATTACAGGAAAATCTGGAACCGATTGAAAAAGTCAATAAATTAATCGAAATTTACATTAACAGAATCAGTTGTAACAAAGGTATTTTCAGAGTTTTACATTTTGAAATCAATTCTGAAAAGAGAGAAAAAAGCATGATTGCCTTTACAGAATTAAAAAAAGGGAATCTAAAATCGGTAGAAAGTATTATCGCACAAGGTCAGGCAAAAGGCGTATTTAGAAAAGATATCATAATTCCGCTTCTTACTCCGACCATAATCGGGACCTTTTTTCACTTTCATATGAATAAACCTTTTTTCGTGGAATTACTGAATTTAAAAACCGAAGAAATGTATAACAATTACATTAAAACCAGTCTTACAAAGCACATTCAACAAACTATAAAAGCGCTACTTGTTTATGAAAATTAATCCATTATTGCTCTTTGGTATTTTCCTTATCGGAATATCGTCAATAGAAGCACAAGAAAAAACAAGTTTAACCTTAGACGAAGCCGTTAAACTGGCTTGGGAAAAAAGTAACGAAGTTACGCTTGCCAATACTAAGGTAAACTCAAAAAAATACGAACTACAAGAAATTAAAAACAATCAATATCCTGATATCAAAGTTTCAGGACAATATCAAAGATTGACAAAAGCTTCAGTCGACTTGCATAATAATGATCAGGCTAATGCTGAACCAATGCCAGCTCCTGACCAGGCAATGTTTGGGCAGGCAACTGTAAGTTTACCTTTATTTGCAGGATTTAAAATTCAGAACAGCATTAAAGCTTATGATAATTTATATGAAGCTGAAAGCGCTTATGCTGCCAAAACAAAAGAAGATGTTGCTTTGCGTGTAATCACTTATTATACTGCCTTATACAAAGCACAAAAAACGTTAGATCTTTTAAACGAAAATCAGAAACAGGCAAAACAGCGTGTTACGGATTTTACAGAACTAGAGAAAAACGGAATTATACCAAGAAATGATTTATTGAAAGCGCAATTATTGGTTTCTAAAACGCAATTGTCTATTGATGAAGCCAATAATAACATCAACAATATTAACTTCTATCTGACTACTTTACTTAAGTTAGATCCAAGTGTAAAATTGACTGTTAATGAAGGTGATTTCTTTAGTTTAAAAACAAGCAATGCACCATCATCTGATGCAGTGGCACTTGAAAACAGAAAGGATTTAGAAGCAATTCGTTTGCAGCAAAAAGCGAGCGAGGCTAATATCAAAATAGCAAAAGCTGGTTATTATCCTTCACTTGCCTTATTAGGCGGCTATACAGCATTAGATCTTAAAGATTTTATTACTGTTAAATATGCAATGAATTTTGGACTTGGTTTATCATATGATATCTCAGGACTTTATAAAAACAGTGCACATGTAAAAGTTGCTGAGAGCCAGGCTTTAGAAGCAAAAAGCTCAGAAGCTATTATGACTGATCGTATTAAAAATGAAGTTCAGAAATCTATTGAAGATTACGATTTAGCCATTAACCAAAGTGTGGTTTATGACGAAGCGCTTCAACAAGCATCTGAAAACTATAGACTTGTAAAAGATAAATTTGATAATGGATTGTCTGACACCAACGATTTGGTTGAGGCCGATGTTGAGCATCTAAATGCCAAAATTAATACTGCTTTATCTAAAGCAACCATTATTCAAAAATATTACGAATTACTTTCAGTATCAGGACAATTATCACAATCATTCAATCTTTCTAAAATATAATCGATCACTCTCATGGAAAAGAAAAAAACAAATACTAAATTCATTATTATACTAACCGTTTTGGTTTTATTGGGGGGAACTTACGGAGTATCAAAATACTTACACGGACAAGCTCACGAAGAAACTGATGATGCTCAGATTGAGAAAAAAATGAATCCAATTATTCCGAGAGTATCTGGATACATTAGCAAAGTGTATGTAAAAGATAATGACTTTGTAAAAAAAGGAGATACTTTGTTTACAATCGATAAAAGAGATTATCAATTAAAGATTGATGAAGCAAATGCCGCTTTGTTAGGTGCTGAAGGACAATATGAAGCTGCAAAAGCTGATATTGGAAGTGCTAATGCAAGTATCTCAGTTTCTGATGCTCAAATGAGATCTGCAAGTGGTTCTATCGAAAGTGCTAAAATTAGATTAAGACAAATTACAAACGATTATAACCGTTACAATAATTTATATAAAACGCATACCATTACAAAACAACAGTACGAACAAGCCTTGACTGCAAAAGAAGAAGCTGAAAATCAGGTACGTGTTTTGGAACAACAACAAAGAGCTAGTTCTTACCAGAAATCGGTAATTGAATCTAAATCTAAAGCTTCTGACAAACAAACTGAAGTTGCTGCAGCAAACATTAAAAGAGCTAAAACAATGTTGGATGTTGCTCATTTAAATCTTACGTACACAGTTGTAACAGCTGCTATCGACGGTCAGGTTTCTAAAGTTGATATTCAGCCAGGACAATTGGTTCAGCCAGGACAATCTTTATTTTACATCATCAATAACAATGAAGCGTGGGTTGTAGCGAACTTTAAAGAAACACAATTAAACAAAATGATTGTGGGACAAAAAGTAAGCTTAAAAGTAGATGCTTACCCTAACTATGAGTTTAAAGGAATTGTAACTTCATTCTCTCCGGCAACAGGATCTCGTTTTTCATTATTACCTCCTGATAACGCAACAGGAAACTTTGTAAAAACAATCCAGAGATTACCAGTAAAAATTAGTTTAGATCCATCGAATGACCCTGAGAAAGTAAAATTATTGAGACCAGGAATGAATGTTGATGTAGACGTACATTTAAAATAAATAAATGGCAACAGCAGTACAAGGAGATGACGATTTAGTAGAATACGGTTTCAGACGTGTAGTTATTACAATTACTGCAGTACTTTGTGCTTTGCTGGAAATTGTAGATACTACCATTGTAAACGTAGCACTAACACATATGCGAGGTAGTCTTGGTGCTACCCTAACCGATGTGGCGTGGGTTATTACGGCATATGCAATTGCAAATGTTATTGTAATACCAATGACGAGCTGGCTGTCGCAGCAATTTGGAAGACGTAATTATTTTGTGGCTTCTATCATAATTTTTACAGTCTGTTCCTTTTTATGCGGTAACGCCACTAATATATGGGAATTAGTAGCTTTTAGATTTGTGCAGGGTATGGGAGGTGGAGCTCTTTTGGTAACCGCACAAACTATTATTACAGAAAGTTACCCAGTAGCAAAACGAGGTATGGCACAGGCCATTTACGGAATGGGGGTAATTGTTGGGCCAACATTAGGCCCGCCATTAGGAGGATATTTGGTAGATACTTATTCCTGGCCATACATCTTTTACATTAATATTCCGCTTGGAATTATTGCCACTATTTTAGCAATAAGTTTTGTTAGGAGTCCTAAATACGGAGAAAAATTAAAAGCCAATCAGGTTGACTGGTGGGGAATTATATTATTGACCTCTTTTATTGGTTCTTTGCAATTCGTTTTAGAACACGGACAACAGGATGACTGGTTTAATGATTCGCTTATTGTAACCTTAAGTGTGGTTTCGGTTCTTGGATTAGTATTATTTATATGGAGAGAACTTACCTATGAGCATCCGATTGTTAACTTAAGTGTTTTAAAAGACGGAAATTTACGAATTGGAACAGTAATGTGTTTTATTCTTGGTTTTGGTTTATACGGATCAACCTTAATTATTCCGATTTATACGCAGTCCATTTTAGGTTGGACCGCAATGGATGCCGGATTATTATTGATTCCGGGTTCGATTACCACAGCGATCATGATGCCATTTGTTGGAAATATGATTCAGAAGGGTGTACCACAAGCTTATATGGTTGGAGTTGGATTTTTGGTTTTCTTCTTCTTTACCTTTATGATGCAGACACGTATGACACCTGACACTGGAGTCGAACATATGTTTTGGCCGTTGATTTTAAGAGGAATTGGTTTAGGTTTACTTTTCGTGCCTATTACCACACTTTCGCTTTCAACTTTAAAAGGAAAACACATTGGTGAAGGAGCGGCTTTTACCGGAATGATGCGTCAATTAGGAGGTTCATTTGGTATTGCGATTATTACCACTTTTATCACTCGTTTTAGCCAGGAGCACAGAGTAGATCTATTGACAAATTTAGATCCTGCAAAATTCGATGTGCAGCAACGTATTCAGGGAATGCAGCACGCCTTTATGGCAAAAGGATATAGTGCAGATGTTGCTCTTAGAAAAGCCTATCAGGCTATCGACTATTCAATTTTAAAACAAAGTACTGTAATGTCTTATATCGACATTTTTATGTATTTAGGAATTATGTTCTTATGTTGTATTCCAATTATCTTCTTTATCAAAAGAGGGAAAAACAAGATTAATCCTGCTGATGCAATGCATTAATAGCGTTAATAATAATTGATTTATAATTTATAATACGAAAAAGCCGGGTAATTTATTTTACCCGGCTTTTTTATTTTTTGGAATTAATTGCAAACATAGACTGCAGGGATTAATCCCGAAGCCTCGGGACCTGCCTACAATACAATATGAATGAAGTCTCCGACTTTTTTTTAAACCTTTGTTACCTGATACAGGGATTAAAATCCCTGCCTACAATATAGATAGAGTCTCCGACTCCTTCGCAAAAAATCTTAGAATCTTAGCAACTTAGAACCTCAGAACCTTAAAAAGTTATCTTGTAAAAACCAAATGATTCCCGTCAGAAAGATTGGCATCAAACTGATATCCTTCGTAATTGAAACCTTTTAAATCGTCAATAGTTTCAGCGTTGGTATCGATAATATAACGAACCATCATTCCCCTCGCCTTTTTCGCGAAGAAACTGATCATTTTAAGTTTTCCGTCTTTATAATCTTTAAAATCCGGAGTGATTACAGGAACTTTTAAGGCTTTTACATCAACAGCAGAAAAGTATTCGTTGCTGGCTAGATTCACAAATAACTCTCCTTTTTTCAATTCTTTATTTAATGCTTTTGTAACGGTTGGTTTCCAAAACTCATGTAGGTTTTTATATTCACCTACTGGCATTTTTGTTCCCATTTCTAAACGATACGCTTGCATTAAATCAAACGGTTTTAAAACACCATAAAGTCCTGATAAAATTCTCAATTTATCTTGTAATTTATCTAATTTTTCTAACGGAATTGTATAGGCATCCAATCCTGTATAAACATCACCATCGAAAGTATAAACTGCAGGACGTGCATTTTCTGGAGAAAAAGGTGTTTTCCATTTTTGATTGCGTTCCCAGTTTAAATCGGATAGTTTATCTGAAATGGACATTAATTCAGATAACTCTGCTGGTTTTTTAGTTTTTAAAATTTTATGAACCTGTCGCGCTTCTTTTAAAAAAGCGGGTTCAGTATATTGAGTAGTTGGTAATTCTTTTTCGAAATTCAGTGACTTCGCTGGCGATATAACAATTTTCATTTGTACGTTTTTCTATGATTCAAAAATACAAATTGAATTTTTAAAAATGAGGTATCCGAATTGATTTGTTTTATAGTTGCATAAGGGAATTTGGCTCGTTATTTTTTTCCGCCACGAATTCACGAATTTCTTTTTTTATTGATTATGATTCGTGAAATTCAGCGATAAGTTTTTTGTTTTAACAAAATTTCATCCTGAAAATATGAATTTGTTCAAAAAAGTAAACAATAGATTGTAAAAGGCGTTTTCTATGTTGTAAATTTGCAGTTATAAAATTCCAAATAACATTTCAATATAAAATTGAAAGTTGTATTCTAAATAATAGCCACGAATTCACGAATTAACTTTTTAAAAATTAATTAAAAAAATTCGTGAATTCGTGGCGAAAAAATTTAGGCTATGACAAAAATATTATATCAAGTAGAAAGTTATCAAATAATGGGAATTTTATTTGATGTTCATAGAAATTTAGGTGGAGGTTTTTCTGAAATCGTATATAAAGACGCTTTAGAATATGAATTTAAAAAAGCCAATATTCCATTTGAAAGAGAAAAAGAATATTTGGTAAATTATAAAGACATTATACTGGATCACAAATTTTACGCTGATTTTGTTTTGTTTGATAAAATTATACTTGAAATAAAATCAAGTGATTTTCTACACCCAAAGCACATTTCGCAATGTCTAAATTATCTTAAAGTTTCGAAAACACATTTAGCAATTTTAGCAAACTTTAATTCTTCCTCACTTGAACACAAACGTATTATTTTATAAAAATTATTCAATTCGTGGCTATACAAACAAACTATAAAACAGCTTTACAACATAAAATCTTCGAAATCATTTCGCAGGCTTCTCAGGAACTAAACGTTGACAGTTACGTTATTGGCGGTTTTGTTCGCGATTTGCTTTTAAACCGTGGTTCTAAAAAGGATATCGATGTGGTTGCCGTTGGAAGCGGAATCGAATTGGCTTTGAAAGTATCTGAATTACTTCCGAAAAAACCTAAAGTGCAGGTTTTTAAAACTTACGGAACTGCAATGCTTCGTTTTGAAGATACTGATATAGAATTTGTTGGTGCCCGAAAAGAATCTTATAATTTTGACAGCCGAAACCCAATCGTAGAAAACGGAACGCTTGAAGACGATCAAAATCGTCGTGATTTTACGATTAATGCTTTGGCTTTATCCTTAAACGAAAAAACATTCGGAGATCTTTCTGATCCGTTTAACGGATTGGCAGATTTGGAGAATAAAACAATAAAAACACCTTTAGATCCGGACATTACATATTCTGATGATCCTTTGCGAATGCTTCGTGCCATTCGTTTTGCGAATCAGTTGGGTTTTGAAATTGAGAAAAATTCACTTGATGCTATTACAAAAAATGCGGAACGAATTAAGATCATTTCCGGAGAAAGAATTGTAGATGAATTGAATAAAATTCTTTCGACAGATAAACCATCAATTGGATTTTTACTTTTGTACCAAACCGGACTTTTAGATATTATTCTTCCTGAATTAACGGCGCTCAATCAGGTTGAAGAAATTGAAGGTCATACGCATAAAAACAATTTTTATCACACGCTTGAAGTTGTAGATAATATTTGTCCCAATACAGATGATGTTTGGTTACGCTGGTCCGCTTTATTGCACGACATTGGGAAAGCGCCAACAAAACGTTTCAATAAAAAACAAGGCTGGACTTTTCACGGACATGAGTTTTTGGGTGGAAAAATGGCTAAAAAAATATTCGAACGTTTACATATGCCATTAAATCACAAAATGAAATTTGTGCAAAAGATGGTAATTATGAGTTCGCGTCCGATTGTATTGGCACAAGATATTGTAACAGATAGTGCTGTTCGTCGTTTGGTTTTTGATGCCGGCGAAGATGTGGAAGATTTAATGACTTTGTGTGAAGCAGATATTACAACCAAAAATCCATCGAAGTTCAAGAAGTATCATAAAAACTTTGAAATCGTCCGCAAGAAAATTGTTGAAGTTGAAGAGCGCGATCATGTGCGTAATTTTCAACCCCCAATTTCTGGTGAAGAAATTATGGAAATGTTCGATTTAAAACCTTCTCGTGAAATCGGAGTTTTGAAAGAAGCTGTTAAAGAGGCTATTTTAGAAGGTGACATTCCTAATGAATATCAGGCTGCTTATGATTTTGTGATTAAAAGAGCAACTAAGTTAAATCTAACTCTTAAAAAATAATGGATAATGTGGTTACGGTTTATTGGATTTTAATTTTATTCATTATTGGATATCCAAACTACATATTTATAAAAAGACTGAAACCTATTAAAAAAAAGCGTTTCCTCCATAAATTATTTTTTTTTATAATGAGTCTTATTTTGCCATCTATTTTTATTTGTTTGTTTATGGCAATATTAATAAGTCCTTATATAGATAAATTGTTCAACTTAAAAATTGATCACGATACTTATCTTGTCAGATTTATTTACGCAATCGTAGTATTTCCTTCAGGCTATGTAACTAATATATATTTCGCGAAATTCTACTTAAAAAGAATTTCCAAAACAAAAAATGAAATCGAATTAATCGGAATAGAATGAAAAAAGAGAATAAATCAGTAATCATTTGGTTATTATCAGGCTGTGTCTTATTGTTTTTAATGGTGGTTGTTGGAGGAATTACCCGACTGACCAATTCAGGTTTATCGATGACAGACTGGCATTTAGTAACGGATACTTTTCCGCCATTGACAGAGGCAAAATGGAATGAAGCTTTTGAACAATACAAGAAATTTCCTGAGTATCAAAAAATCAATATTCACAATGATTTCCAACTTTCAGATTATAAATTTATTTACTTCTGGGAATGGTTTCACCGATTTATTGGTCGTATTATCGGATTGGTTTTCTTTGTGCCTTTTGTTTATTTCCTAATCAGAAAAAAACTGGATCGTGCTACCATTAAAAAATGCATTGTTCTTTTGGCAATGGGTGGATTTCAAGGTTTCTTAGGATGGTTTATGGTTCGTAGCGGATTAATTGATAATCCGGATGTTAGCCATTTTAGACTTTCATTACACCTTACTTTTGCTTTTATCACTTTCGCTTATACTTTATGGGTTGCATTAGATTTAATCTACCCTGCTCGTGATATCAATAAAATAATTCCCCTTCGCAATATTGCACGATTTGCTTTGGTTGCTTTACTAATTCAGATTATTTATGGTGGTTTTGTGGCTGGATTAAATGCCGGCTTAATTCACAATCACTGGCCGTTAATGAGTGATGGACAATTCATACACGATTCTATTTTTATTGAACAATCAACTTTAGTAAAAAACTTAATCGAAGGAAAAAGCGGTGTTCAGTTTGTACACAGAACTTTTGCTTATGTGGTAGTAGCGCTAATTTTGTTTTTATATTATAAAGGAACCAAATTTTCGCTTTCGAGAACACAAAAAAATGGAATCCAAACTTTGGTAGTTTTTGTATTTATTCAATTTGCACTGGGGGTTTTCACACTTTTATACAGTGTACCATTGGCATTAGGATTAATTCATCAAATTATGGCTTTCTTTCTTTTGAGTGCCATGACTTATACTTTGCATCGCTTGAGTAAATAATAATCAAATTAGAAGATGAAAAATAAGGCTATAAAGAATTTGGTATTAGTTTCATTAATCGTATTAATAGTTAGCTGCAATAATAAAACGGAATCTAAAGAAAATAAAGCGTCTGAAATTAAACAAGAGTCAAACTTAAAATTTGAGAGTAAAACATCCGAAAACTACCTGAAATTTGAAAAATACTTTAAGGAAGGTCTTCTTTTAAGAGGTCAAGTAAAACTATTTGATAAAAAGTTAAACCAAGTTGGGCAGATTCAAGTTGAAGAAATTACAGCAGTTCAGATTCTCGAAAAAAGTACAGAACGTTACAATATTGGAAAAAGTACAGATTATTGCTCAAAAGCAAACCTCCTAAAAGTCAAATATAAAGACAATGACTATTTAGTCTTTGGGCAGGACGTATATGAAATAAATCAAAATGAAGTCTCTGATCTACCAAATAATCTTTTTGTTGTTTTCCCTGTCACTAATTTCGAAATGGGCGCCTCTGATGAGGAAGGCTTAACAGACTGTGATGAGTATAGTTATTTAATCGTTTTTAATAAAAAAACCAACAAATATTTGACAATTGAAATCCCTGATAATCAGGAAAACATCAGAAGTCAAAAATTTGCCAGCCTAATACATGATGATGGTCTTGCAGAAAAAATTTACTCGATCAAGATGATACATGATGTTTTAATTTTGGGTATTAAAATAAGCTATCAGGAAGGTTATGGCTCTTATTTTCTTAAAACAAACAGTACAGATAATTTCATCAAATCAATAATCACAGATCATAATCGATTTGACGATGAAAGCAAGTATGAGGAACTAAAGTAAACAATGCTTCGTTTACCCTAACCAAGTCTTAAAATCCTGCACCTTTTCACGGCTAACCACTACCTCATCTTCTTTATAAGAAGGCAAAATAACTTTAAGTCGTGAATTTGTATATACCTGAATTTCCTTTATCGCCTGAAGCGGAACAATAAATTTTCTGCTTACGCGAAAAAAGTCTTTCATGTCTAATTCCTGCTCCAGAATTTCTAAAGTAGAATCTATTAAATAGTTTCTGTTATCGAAAGTATGAATGTAGGTTCCTTTATTTTCACTAAAGAAACATTCGATTTCATCTGTAGTAATTACTTTTAAATGCTGTCCAATTTTAACAGTGAATCTCTTTTTATAATTCTTTTCAAAAGGATTTGACAGCATTCGGCGTATTTGCTCAAAATCAAGCTGCAAATTTTGATTTTCTGAATTTGATTTTGGTAAACGTGCCTTAAATTTAGTTACGGCAATTTCCAGATCATCCTCATCAATTGGTTTTAGAAGATAATCTATGCTATTCAGTTTAAAGGCTTTTAAAGCATATTCATCGTAAGCTGTGGTAAAAATAATAGCGCTTTTAATATCTATTTTTTCAAAGATCTCAAACGATAAACCGTCAGATAACTGAATATCCAAAAATATCAAATCTGGATGTTCGTTGTTGGTAAACCAATCTACAGACTCTTCTACAGAGTGTAACATCGTTTCTACGGCAATCTCCAACTTTTCAAGTTTTCGCTGCAATAATCTTGCTGCCGGTTTTTCGTCTTCTATAATTAATGTGGTCATTTACTAAACTGAAAAAATTGAAAAAAAATAATTTAAAATTACTCCCATTTATTGGTATTTGAAGTTTCTTTATCCATATATTTTTGGATTTTTCTTTGCTCCCAATCACCATTGAAAAAAATATCTGGCCCAAAGACTGTAAAGGCATGTATTAGCAAAGCGATACCCCAATAAAAGGCTGTTGAATAGGTGTGCCAATTTAATAAACTATCTTCGTGAAAGCGGAAACCGACAAAATCTCTATTCAAATTTGAAATGATAATTAGAATATTGACAACAATATAAATTTTCAAATGCGAATAAAAACCTTTTATTCTTTTTACTTTTTTATAAGCAATTTCAAAACTTTCATCATTATTAAATTCTTGTCCGTACTCTTCGTACATGCGTCTTCTGTAACGTCCCATTTTATTTTAATTTAAAATTATTGCCATTTGCTTTGGTTCTCTTTTTCTTTATCCATAAGTTCTCTGATCTTTCTTTCTTCCCAGCCTTTTCCCAGAACGGGAAACACTTCAAAAACTTTCAAACCATGAAAAAGAACTCCTACTCCCCACCATAGCAATGGCCAGTAAAACCATAAATGATGTGGTGTTGTATATAAATTAATAAAAATCAAAACGATATTAACACCAATAAAAGATGTCAAATTACTGTAAAACCCTTTTATATTCTCGACCTTCTTTTTGGCCAGATAATATTTATCTTCTTCGTTAAAATTTACTTCCATAGTTACTCCCATTTTTGTGTTTTTCTTTTTTTATTTAAAAGACTTTTCATTTTGCGTTCTTCCCATTCCTCATCAAAGATTTTATAAGATGCAAATAAGTCAATTGCGGATACCAAAAAAACTGCAGTCCAAATGACCATTATAACACCATTCAAATATCTTATTGGAAAAAAGTTCAATGGAACTCCATAATATTCTTTTAAAACATAAACAATCACTCCGATCGCATAAATAAATGCATGCACATAAAATGATCTTAGTTTAATTATCTTTTTACTACAAATCGCTTCAAGCTCAAATTTTTCCCGGTCATTATTACAATTTGTTTCCATAATTATTTCCAAGTTTGTTTATTCTTTTCCTTTTCTAAAATTTCCCTGATTTTTCGTTCTTCCCATTCTTTATTAAAAAAGGGTGACAATCCAAAAGCTTTCAATCCATGCATAACAACACCTATTCCCCAGCCTGACAAGCACCAAAGAAACCATAAATATTCTGGTGAAGTCATTAGATTTATAACAATTAGCGCTATACTTATGCTTATAAAAACCGTTAAGTGTTCGTAAAACCCTCTAATTTCTTTCACTTTTTTCTGAGCCTGCTGGTAACGTTTTGCTTCAGTATAATTTGGTTCCATGATTATTCCCAGGTTTGTGTTTTACTTTCTTTCTGCAAAATTTTCTGAATTTTTCGTTCTTCCCAATCTTTATTAAAAATCGGTGAAATTCTAAATACACTCAATCCATGCATCACAATTGCAAATCCCCAACCAAGCAATGAAAACCAAAAATATAAATAGCCGGGACAAGTCATTAGATTTACAACTATTACAATCGGGTTACAAAGTAAGTATACAGTTAAGTGCGCATAAAAATCTTTAAATTCTTTTACTCTTTTTTGAGCCTGATAATAACGTTCTGCTTCAGCATAATTTGTTTCCATAATTATTTCCAAGTTTGTTTGTTATTTTCTTTTTCCAGAATCTCTCTGATTTTTCTTTCCTCCCAATCTGAGCTGTATCCAAAAACCTTAAAAGCGTGCATTACAACTCCAAAGCCCCAGCCTACAGCTGAAAACCAAAACCATTGAAATCCAGGAGAATACCTCAAATTTATAAAAACTAAAAAAGGAATCACACAGCAATACGAAATTATATTTCCGTAAAATCCTTTTAATTCTTCTACTCTTTTTTTAGCTCTGAAATAAGCTTTATTTTCATCGCTATAGTCTGCATTTGTTTCCATAACTGTTATTTGTTTAGTTAAAATCGGAATCTTAACGGTGAATGTTTCTTCATTTTGTTCGATCAATACTTTTCTGTTGGTTACAATTCCGTAGCGGTTTACGATATTTTGCAGCCCAACTCCTTGTCTGTCCTGTAATACTTCTTTTTTCTGAAAATCATTTTGAATCGCTAAACAATCTCCATCAATAAAAATTCTAATATGCAATGGTTTCTGCTCGCTTACCACATTGTGTTTTACCGTATTTTCGAGTAAAAGCTGCAGCGATAACGGAACCACTTTGGCATCCGGATTAATTGCTGTTGTAGGTAATTCGTAGAATAAACTATTCTCAAAACGCATTTTCAACAGATTCATATAAGTTTTAGCGAACGACAATTCATCTTCAACAGAAACCAATTCTTTATCTTTTTGCTCTAAAACGTAGCGATAAATTTTAGATAAAGAAGTCGTGAATCGTTGTGCATTATCCGGATTTTCTTCAATCAAAGAACTTAATACATTCAAGCTGTTAAAAAGAAAATGCGGGTCAATCTGATTTTTTAAACTTTCGAATTTAGCATTTGCCGTTCCTGCGATAATTTTTTGTTGTGTTATTTCAAATTTTGATGCCTGTTTCCATTTTACCATAAAACTTCTGGCCTGCATGAAGATTGAAACTCCGAGAGATAAAATAATATAAAAAAGATTTACCCAAATCATTCTTTCACTAAAAAAATTAGTGACAGGCATATCTTGTATTACAACAAAAACAATATAATTAACTGCTAAAACAGCTGGAACTGTGTACAAAACGGTAAATAAAATTCCAAAATATACTCTTAGATTCGTTTGCTCCAGCCAATCCCATTTTTTATCTAAAAGAACATTGATATATCCGTTTCCAAAACCTAATCCAAAAGAATATAAACAGCTTAATAGGAATGTAATTAAAACATTTTTAAAAGTTAAATCTTCACCCAGGAAAGCTGCGAAAATTATTGTAAAGACCATAGAAATCCTGAAACAAGCTATCGTTCCACTCTTTAAATTCGAAAATGTATTTCTATATTCTTTCATTATAATCTGCTTATATTAGTTTTTATTTTTTGCAATTTTTTTGAGTTTCCAAAGCTCTTTCTAATCCCCATTTTGGAGAAAAAGGCGTTTCTGGTTTAAAAGTAGCAAAAAGTTCGATAGCTTTATCAACTTGCGCACAAAGCGGTTTTGTATCAACACCCGACCATTTTGCTCCTCCTATTTGATAATCAGCCTCACCAAAAACAATTCTTGGATTGTTTGGGTCAATCGCTTTTCCTTTTTCATAGGCTTCCATAACTTTTGCTGAATATTTCATTCCGTTAGTCATCGGATCTGCCACTACCCAGGCCGTATAAATTAAAGCTTGCATGGCATATAATTCGGCGTTATTTTGATCTTTAATAAATTCAGTATCCAAAGCATCTTGTGCTTTTGTCAATAACAAGTCAATTTTAGTTTTATCTTTTTCATTAAAAGCCGATGTAGTGTTGATTAAAGCTACATAGTAATTTGGCAAATAACTTGTTTTTTCAGCCGCTGCGATTCTCTCAAACATTGCTGAAGCCTCAGCATTTTTTCCTTCTTTCCAAAGCCCAAAAGCTTTTCCCATTCCTTGTTCAAATTGTGTTTGTGCAGTTAATAAACTGCAAATAAATAACGTGGTAATTGTAATAATTTTGGTCATGACTCTTAGTTTTAAATTGTTTTTATTTGTTTCAAGTTTCAGGTTTCAGGTTTAGTGATTGATGATTGAAACCCTTCTTATTAATTTATACTTCAAAAGTATAGCTGTTTTTACTGTTTTAAAATTAAATGATACTGAGTTGTCGAATTTGGTGACTGAATTGTTTCTTTTGAGGTTCTAAGGTTCTGCGATACTAAGGTTCTAAGTTTTCTTCTTCTGTGTATTTCTAAAAAATCCAAAATATAAGTTGCTAAAAAACCTTAGCAACTTAGCATCTTAGAACCTTAGCCCCTTTTCTATAAATTCTTCAACTGATTCTCATTTTTATTCTTACTGATGGTCCAGAAGAAGCCTACGAAGAAAAAACGATCTGCGGTTGGTACTACGGCTTGTCTTTGGTATACACCGTTGGCGTCTGGTAATCTGGCGTAATCGTATCCGAACACGTTTTGAGTTCCTAGTACATTTGAAACAGAGAAATACAGAATTTTTTGTGTTGTCAACAAGTAGGCCCAGTTAAAACTCAAACTGTTGTATGATTTTGTTTTTCCGTTCATGAACTGCGTTTGGTTCGGGTCGTTGTATGGTCGTCCTGAACTGTAACTGTTGGTAAAACCAATTTGTGATTTCCAGTCGGTGATGAAATATTTTGTTACGATTGATAAACTATGATTGGCTACGAAGCTTGGTGTCGCCATGTTTGGGAAATTTTTATATTGTCGTTCAGAATCGATATAAGAATAGGAAATCCAATACTCCAGGTTTTTATATAAGTTGCTGTCTCTCCAAAATAAATCCAGTCCTTTTGCGTATCCTGAACCATTGTTATTGAAAACCGAATTATAAGCAATATCTCTTGTGTTATACTGTACCAAATTGCTGTAATCTTTGTAATAAGCTTCGGCTCTAAAAGTCTGTCCAGGTTTTGTAAATTGATAATTCAGGATAAAATGTTGTGCTTTTTCACTTTCGAATTGATGGTATTTTGAAAACTTAATGTAATCAACAACGGGAGTTTGAGTGAAATCTCCGTAAGCAAATGAAAACTGGCTACTTTTTGAAACTTTATATGCAATAGAAGCCCTTGGCGCAATATTGGTTTCGCTTAACAAACTATTATTTGAAAGTCGGAAACCTACTTTTGCAGCTAACTTTTTAGAGAATAAAATATCTCCTTCGGTATAAAAAGCGGCAATGTTTGAATCGTAACCATTCGCAACCTGAATGTTTGCATTGTCATCAAAATTTTCATTGAATTTAGTAATGAAATAATCAGCTCCAAAAGACAATTTAAAGTAATTAGAAATATTTTTTCTTAACTTCAATTTCAGCTGTGCGGCATTTTCATTGCTATCAACATCATTGATGTCGTATTTAACTTTATTTTTACTGTAACCATAACTGATTCCTGAAGTTAGTTGCCATCCTGTCCCAAAATCTCCTTTATAGGAAGCATTCAAATAAAAGTTATTATTGTTTAAATCAGTTCTGATTGGATTTTCGAAATTTATATTTTTCTGATTTAAATCAAATTTCTCCGAATCAAAAGCAGCATATAATTTAAAAATTCCTCTTTCAAAATGGTAACGATAAACAGCTTCACCTCCCAAAGATTGATACGGACTGTTCCAATCTACATTTTGAGGAATTACAGCCTGATAAGGCGCCAGATTAATATAATTGGTATTAATACTAAAAGAACTTTTTTTCCATTTTTGAGTATTTCCAACTCCTAAACCCACAGTCATTAAAGCAATGTCTGTTTTATTCATGTCTGGTTCATCTTGTGTATTCAATAACAAAACACTTGACAAAGCTTCGCCATATTCTGCAGAATATCCTCCAGTAGAAAAAGCAATTCCGCTAAATAAGAACGGCGAAAATCTACTTCTTGTTGGTAAATTATTAGTTGTTGCACCATAAGGTTGCGCGACACGAAGTCCGTCAACAAAGGTTTGCGTTTCACTGGCTTCTCCACCGCGCACAAACAAACGCCCATCCTCGCCCACATTTTGAGTTCCAGGCAAAGTTTGTAAAGCCGCAATGATATTTCCGGCAGAACCTGCAGTTGTTACAATGTCTAAAGGTTTTAAAACAGATACTCTCGCTTTGTCACCAGATTCTAAAGTTCCGGCAGTGATGACAACAGCGTCAAGTGCGTTTACGTTTTCTCTTAATTTTATGGTTTGATTTTTAAAATTAGTAACATCAATTTCTGTTTTAAATGTTTCGTAAAGTAAAAAACTAACAATTATAGATTGATTTCCTGTTGCAGTAGTTTCAAAAGAAAATTCTCCTGTTTCAGAACTTGTTGCTCCATCATAAGTTCCGTCAATATAAATGTTAGCACCCGGAACCGGTTTTCCTTTTTGGTCAACCACTTTTCCTGAAATGGTATTTTGAGCAAAAATGAAAGCCGTTAAAAATAAAAAGGCAATTGTAAAAAGTGTTTTGGTTTGCATGATCTTGGTTTTTGATGAGGCAAATGTATTTTAACAGTTCTTGTTAAAAAATATTAAATAACCCAATTGTAGAATTTCGGGGATGAGTTGTAAAATACTTATTTGTATCTTAGCTTTTGTTTCCTTCTAATAAAAAAATCAATGAACATTGCCATTGCACAAATAAAACCAGTAAAAGGAGATATTCCGGCCAACATAGAAAAACATAGTAAATTTATTGAACTAGCGTCTATTTTAAACACTGATTTCATTTTCTTTCCAGAACTTTCATTAACAGGATATGAACCAGAACTTTCAGAAAAACTTGCAGTAATTAAAAATGACGAAAGACTTGATGTATTGCAGCAAATGAGCGACCAGAAAATGATCTCATTTGGAGTTGGAGTTCCAACTATAGCTCAAAGTGGAATTTGCATAAGCATGATTGTTTTTCAACCCAAACAGCCCAGAATTCTTTATTCAAAACAACAGCTGCATGAGGATGAATTGCCCTATTTTAAGAATGGAAACGAACAAATTTTAATCACTCTTAAAAACCAAAAAATTGCCCCCGCAATTTGCTACGAAAGTTTACAAATGAATCATGCGGATGAAGCTGTTAAACTTGGAGCCCAGATTTATGCTGCTAGCGTGGCAAAGTCACAAAACGGAATAAATAAAGCTTATGCGCATTATCCAAACATAGCTAAAAAATATAAAATACCTGTTTTAATGTCAAATTGCATCGGAGAATGTGACAATTTCGTTAGTGCTGGTTTGAGTTCTGTTTGGAACAAAGCAGGAGAATTAATCCTTCAATTTGATCAGCAAGAAGAAGGTATAATGATTTTCGACACTGAAACAGAGAAAGTTAGCAAACACATTATTTAACTAGATTCATTTTTATATCTTTAAGAGTCAAACAATAAAACAACATTACAATGTCAGAGAGCAAAAGAGTTTCAAATTTATATCAGTCCATTTATAATGGAAATCCCTGGCTGGAAGTTACTTTAGCTGATACTTTAAGCAATGTAACCGCAGAGCAGGCTTATAAAAAAGCAAATCCCAATCTCAATACAATTTGGGAAATTGTCAATCATCTCATACAGTGGAGAAGAAATATTCTGAAAAGAGTCCAGGGCGAAATCGTCACAACTCCTAGTCATAATTATTTTGTGCCAGTTTTAGACTCGTCTGAAGCTGCCTGGGAGCAATCTCTGCAAAGCCTTGCAAAATCGCAGGAATTATGGACTGCCTTTTTTAATGATTTTGATGATGGTGATTTTGATAAAATAGATCCAAATAACAATCATAATTTTTATGAAGATATTCACGGCATTATTCAGCATGATGTTTATCATTTGGGCCAAATTGTTATTTTGAAGAAACTAGTTTAAAACGTCTTCTAATGAAAAAATCAATTCTAATATTTGGATTATTATTTGTAACTGCGTTTGGATTTTCTCAGGAAACGGAAGTGAAATTCGACGAAAGTTTGGCAAAATCACTGAATGCAGACGAGTACGGAATGAAGAAATACGTTTTCTGTCTCTTGAAATCCGGAACAAATAAAACGGCTTCAAAAGAAGAAACAATGAAATTATTTGAAGGTCATATGGCAAATATCAACAAATTAGCAAAAGAAGGAAAACTCGTTGTTGCAGGACCTTTCATGAAAAATGATCGAAATTACAGAGGTATTTATATTTTTAATGTTGAAACTATTGAACAAGCGCAAGCACTCGTTGCAACAGATCCGGCAATAAAAGCAAATTTATTAGAAGCCGAATTAACGCCTTGGTATGCGACAGCCGCTTTGCAAGAGACAGTAAAAATTCATGAGAAAATTTCGAAGAAAAAAATGTAGGTTATTTATATGAAAACAGAAAAAGAAAAAATGATCTCTGGCGAATATTATAATGCTTTTGATCCTGAATTGGTAAAAGGCCGCCGAACAGCAAAAAATCTTTTGCACAGCCTGAATGTCAAAGAATATAGAGTAACCAAAAGAGCCAAAGAAATTTTAAAAGAACTTATTCCGAATACAGGTCCAGGTTTTTATATCGAACCTCCTTTTCATTGTGATTATGGTTACAATATTATCTGCGGAGAAAACGTTTATTTCAATGTTAATTGTGTTGTTTTAGATTGTGCACCTGTAACTATTGGTTCAAATGTATTTATTGCTCCAAATGTTCAAATTTATACGGCATCTCATCCGCTTGACGCCGAATTGCGAAAATCATTAGAAAATGCGTTACCCATTTCTATTGGAGATGATTGCTGGATTGGCGGAAACTCCGTAATTTGTCCAGGCGTAACAATCGGAAAAGGCTGTGTTATTGGCGCCGGATCTGTTGTTACAAAAGACATTCCAGACAATTCATTAGCCGTTGGAAATCCAGCGAAAATAATTAGAAAATTAAATCAAGAACCTGAATCAAAATAATAATGCTTACCTTAAATAAAGTTCATCACATTGCCATACTATGTTCCGATTATCATAAATCAAAAACTTTTTATACCGAAGTTTTGGGATTGACTATTATCAGGGAAATCTATAGAGAAGAGCGTCAATCCTATAAACTCGATTTGGCTTTGAATGGCACTTATATAGTTGAATTATTCTCGTTTCCAAATCCGCCGAAACGACCGTCAAGACCAGAAGCCGTTGGTTTGCGCCATTTGGCTTTTGAAGTCATTAATTTAGAAGAAACCGTTGCTTTTTTGGATTCTAAAAATATCGAATCTGAACCTATAAGAATTGATAAGAGTACCGAAAAGCGATTTACTTTTATTGCTGATCCGGATTTATTGCCAATTGAGTTTTATGAAAGGTAACTAAGATTTTTTGCCACGAAGACACTAAGGCACAAAGTTTTTTTTTAAAAATTAATGATAGGAAACTTAGCGACTTAGTGTCTTTGTGGCATTTTTTTTAGCTAAAAGAATTTATTGCCTTAGTAATTTTAACAAATTATAAAGACCGTTTATTATTAAAAAACAGATTTGATTGTCTAATTTTGTGAAATCGCAAATAAATCTCGCGATCTACAAATCCACATCTGATGAACAAAACGGCGCAAATCAAGAAAAATCATCAATTTATTAAGTTCCGAAAATTAGTTATTGTTTCTATTTTAATTGGCTTTCTTTCAGCCTTTCTCGGGATCTCACTTAAAAAAATAACCGAATACTACGAAGAAATCTTCTTTCATGAAGTCTCGGTAAATCCGATTTTTTATATCATTTTCCCTGTTTTCGGATTGTCTGTAATTTATTTTCTGAGACAATATCTTTTCAAGAAAAAAGAAAACAAAGGAATCAAAGAGGTTTTTGAAAGCACCAAATCAACTTCAAAAAACCTGCCTTCTTATAAAATTCCATCACACTTTATAAACGGATTATTGACGGTTATTTTTGGAGGTTCAACCGGAATCGAAGTTTCTACCGTTGTTGCCACTGCCACTATTGGTTCTGTAGCACAGCAAAAAGAAAATGTTTTTCGTCAATACAAAACGGAACTAATTTGCGCGGGTGTTGCAGCCGGAGTTACTGCTTTATTCAGCAGCCCGATTGCCGGAATTTTGTTTGCATTAGAAGTTATTTCCAGAAAAGTGACCCGTGCTTTTATCATTTCAAATGTTATTGCGGTTTCAATTGCTTTTGGATTGCTTACGATTTTAAAAGAAGAACCATTGTTTGCCGTTACCATTACAACCTGGCATTTAAAAGCGATTCCGTATTTTATTCTTTTGGGAATTTTGGCCGGAATGAACTCAGTTTACTTAACAAAATGTGTTTTGTTTTTTAAATCTCAATTTGGAAAGATCGATACTCATTATTATAAAATCATTTTAGGATCGGCCGTTTTAAGTATTTCATTATTTATTTTTCCTCAATTATATGGAGAAGGATATCATGCAATTAAAACGAGTTTCATTGCTCCAAATCAAATTATGACACTTACTTTAGCTTTAACTTTTGGCGGAATATTACTTCTTAAGCCAATTGTGACTTCGATAACATTAGCTTCAGGGGGCGATGGTGGCGTTTTTGCACCAAGCCTTTTTATCGGAGCTTTTTTAGGGTTATTATTAGCATCCGTCTTAAATACCTTTTTTCATGTAAATGTACTTCCGGTTAACTTTATGATTATCGGAATGGCAGCAGTTTTAAGCGCTAGTATTCACGCACCTTTTACAGCAATATTTTTAGTTTGTGGGCTAACAAATGATTACACTTTGTTTTTACCAATCTTAGTAGTTTGCCTGATTTCGAAATACACTGCAAAAACGATTTATCCGCACACCGTTTATACCTATGCTCCAAGTCTAATAAAATAAAACTGACAAAGTTCTCACAGATTAATCATTTTAATTTATTCAATCTGTGAAAAAATACCACAACGAATATTAGTTACTTATGCCTGTTCAAAAAATAAAAAGAGGGTATCGCAAAACACGTTACATTCTTTACAAGGAAACTTTAGTAGATTATAAAGAACATTTCTGGTCGTTTTTAGGATCCTTTGTTGGCATTGGAATTCTGGCATATATTCAATCCATCCATTTTACAGGAAATGATGCCGTATATTTGATTGGCTCTTTTGGCGCATCGAGTGTTTTGGTTTACGGAATTATACAGAGTCCGTTTTCTCAGCCAAGAAATTTAATTGGAGGTCATGTTATTTCGGCTTTCATTGGTGTTACGGTTCATAAATTGGCGCCGGATGTTATTTGGATTGCGGCTCCTTTAGCGGTTTCATTTGCGATTATTTTTATGCAGATTACTAAAACACTCCATCCACCGGGAGGCGCAACGGCACTTATCGCCGTTATTGGTTCTGATAAAATAAAAGCATTGGGTTATATGTATGTGCTTTCACCCGTTTTAGTGGGCTGTTTAATTTTATTTCTGACCGCTTTGATTTTTAATAATATGACTTCTGGCAGAACTTATCCAAGTCATAGCACTTATCACAAACATTATCATAAGATTAGGAAACGCTTAGCAAAGAGATAGATTTTATTGAATAAAATCTTTTCAACAAATCACAATTCACAATTCGTAAATCATTAATTATATTTTACCTTTGACCTTTCAATAAAAACAAAGATTATGGTTTATAAATTTAGAGTAATTCTAGACGCCGAAGAAGATATTTTTAGAGACATTGCAATTCTTGAAGACGATACGCTTGAGGATTTACACAATGCGATCTTCAACGCTTTTGGTTTTGACGGAACGGAAGTTGCTTCATTTTATACTTGCGATGAAACTTGGAATCAGGAAGATGAAATTCCGCTTTTTGATACTGGCGATGTTCCAGGCGAACAAAGAACCATGAGTGATTATCCTTTATCTTCTATCTTAGATAAGGAAAATACTAAAATCATCTACGTATACGATTTCATCAGTATGTGGACTTTCTTAGTTGAATTGGCTGCTATTGACGAAGAAACTGTTGGAGCCATTTATCCAGAAACTTTATTTTCTCACGGAGAAATGCCGGATGAAGCCACAGAAAAAACCTTCGAAGCCGATATGCACGATGATATCTACGGAGAATTTGAAGATGATCTTGACGAAGACGACTTAGATATGTTTGAAGGCGATGACAGCTTTGAGGATTATGGGTTTGAGGAGAATTGGAATTAGTTTTTGAGGTGCTAAGGTTCTGAGATGCTAAGGTTCTAAGGTTTTTATTTTGAGAGTTTATTCTTATGTTTTAATTAATTTTGTCAAATTAATTAAAATATGTAGAAATGAGCAACTTTAGAAGCCTGCTTATCTGGCAAAAATCAATGGACTTGACCACAAAGATTTACTTTTCAACAAATAATTTCCCAAAAGAAGAAATCTTTGGATTAACTTCACAAATTAGACGTAGTTCAATATCGATTCCCAGCAATATTGCAGAAGGATTTGGAAGAGAAAGTGATAAGGAGCTTTTGCGCTTTTTAAACATTTCTGTTGGATCTTTATTCGAAATGCAAACACAATTAGAAATCGCAAAAAACATATCCTATTTAAAAGAATACGATTTTAATAACTTATACGAGGACAGTCGCGAAGTAGAAAGAATGTTAGTTTCTTTTATTAAAAAAATAAAAGACAGAAACTAAACCTCAGTACCTTAGCATCTCAGAACCTCAGTACCTAAAAAATATGATCAACCTTTTCAACACCCACATCGAGACGCTTGCGATACACCGCGTAGGAAACAAAAGCAGAAACGAAGCGATTTTTTTATCGGAACAGCCTTTTAATTTGAATGATGAAATTGTGCCTTTGATAAAAGAGTACTTTTTTAAACCTTTTAGAGAGAAAGAAGAAAACTATTATCAATTTGCGCACGAAGTCGATTTGGATTACAACGACATGTTTAAATATGCGACTGAGATTTTTAATAATCCAAGCAGATTGCAAGAGATTTCTAAAAACATTACGACTCATTTATTCGAACAGTCAAATCATCCGCATATTAAAAACGGAGAGGTTTATGTGACTTACTTAACAAATTTAAGTATTGACAATAATGTTGTTGATGCTATCGGAATTTTTAAAAGTGAAATACAAGCCGACTTTTTACAATTTGAAGAAAAAGACAGTAACCTGGAAATGATTTTGCAGCAAGGGATTAACCTGAGCAAATTAGATAAAGGATGTCTGATTTTCAATTATAAAAAAGAAGAAGGATATAAAATTTTAACTGTTGATAGCAACCGTTATGATGCGCGTTATTGGTTAGAGCACTTTTTGTCTGTAGATGCTTTTGAAGATGAAAACTTCATTACTAAAAAATACTTGAAATTCTGTCAGGGTTTTGCGAAAGATGTTGTTTTTCCTGCAGAAGACAAAAAAGAAGAAGTAATGTTTATGAACCGATCTGTGAATTATTTCGCTAAAAATGATCAGTTTGAAGAGCAAAATTTCCTGAACGAAGTACTTGACAACCCCGACTTAATTCCTGAATTCAAAAACTATAAAGTTGATAAAGGAGAAAAATATAGCATCGAAGATGTAACCTCATTCCCTATTGCTAATGCAGCAGTTTCTGACGCCAGAAAATCGATTAAAAACGTTATTAACCTGGATACTCATATTCAGATTAAAATGGATTTCATCAATCCTGAAAGCGCAGAAAAATTTGTTGAAAAAGGCTGGGATGAAGAAAAACAAATGTATTACTACTTAGTGTATTTCAATAAAGAAGAAAAAAGCTAAGAAGTTATTCATTTTCTATTACTTACTTAAAACAGAAAACGGCAGATATAAATTGTATCTGCCGTTTTTTTATTTTATTCTTATTATTTTATAAAAATTTTACTTGTTAATACTAAATTTATTTTTATTAATTTATATATTCGTCAAATATAATAATAAGCATTTTTTCAAACATTAATACAACAAAGCCTATATAAAATCAATACTCTCCCCAAATATGAGAATAGTTTTCGGTCAACGAAATTTTAAAATTAGAGAGTTTAATTCGCATGAATTTGGCTTTACTACACAGCAAAATAACCATTTCGACATAGAAATTCGACAAAGTTATTTCCATATTTACTGGATCCCATTTTTTGGAACAGGAAAAATATGGGCCATAAAAAGAGATGGACAATTATACGAACTTCCAACTCAGTATATTCACGAAATAAAAAGAAGACAAAAAATTAGAAGTCCCTGGTATACTTACACCTGGCCTATTTTAATTTCTTTAGGATTTCTTATTTATTTCCTCGTTGAGCAAGTGAAAGAGAGTAATTATCAAAAACAAAATATTAAATATTTTACCGAAAATGTTCAGCTTCTTGGTAACTACATTGACAATGCCACTGTAAACGAATTCTTTACACTTCAGGACACGAAGGAAGATACATCTGATTCAAAAATGTATTTAAAAGTAGAAAAAGTATATGCTGATAGAATTTTATTTACACTTATTCCAGGCTTTTTTCTTAATTCTACACAATCAGAATTAGAAGATTGTTACAATGATAATAAAGCAAATTTAGATACTATTTCGATATCAAAAGCGGCACTAAAAAATGCTATTAATAAAGATTACGACGCTTCTAAAACTTATAATTATAAAGGAGAAAATCTTCTTAAATCAGATAAATTGTATGTACTCGTTGCTGTCGAAAAAAAATTCCAGCCTCAAATAAACATTGCACAAACTTATAACGACTATAAAGTGATTCAGATTGAGCTAACTAACTCTAGTACTGCTTTTAAGATTGTATCTATAAAAAACGTTACCAATTCTATACCCTGGAATACAAAATTACCTTTTGAAGTAGCAGCCGGAACAAAATCAAAACCGACAAAATTTATTCTGGAGAATACAGAAAGCGACAATTTTAGTTTTTATAATAATAAGGATTATAGTGTACAAGTTACAATCCTGGATTCTAATAACATCGAACATTCATTTCTAATTAAAGGTAACGGTTCTTCTAACTTTATCTTCTCATCTTAAATCCCCAAATTATGAATATTATTAAAGACCTAAAATGGTATATTGTCGCTCTGATGATTCTTGTTTTAACTTTCTCTTTGTTCCCTGAAACTGATTACAATTCTTTAGGCTGGTCCATTGGAGTTATAAGTTCATTATTAGTGGCGTTTTTTGTTTTTCTAGGAATTACAAAAACAGATTCGATTAGTGAATTATTTTATTATGATGCTGAGGATCCAAATTTAAACAGTGCAACTAATTTTTTAATTCCGATTGCTGTTTTTATTTTCGGATCTATTTTTATCAACATCAATTTCAGCAAACGTCTGGAAGAAAAAATTAAAAAAGAAGGAGTTATTGCTCAGGCAACTATTGATAGTGGCTTTGCTGAAACCACACAATCATCCAACAGTCGTTATACTGACCATACGCTTGCATTGACTTTAACTACTGATGATAATGTAGAGCATAAACTTATTGCTGAAGATATTTCAGAAGAAGCATATTCAAAAGTAGGTGTTGGTCTTGATGTCGAGATTATTTATTTACCTAAAAATCCACAAATTTTCAGAGTTATAATAGACAACGAATCGGTAAAAAAATACAAACACATTTCTAATCGGGATATAGAATTTAAAGACCTGGAAAAATTAATAGCTTTAAAAGAACCTGGAAAATTAGAAAAAGAGCTCAATAAACTGAGCAGCGGATGGCAGCCACATCAATCTGACACTCCCGGAATTAGTTTTGTAAATCTGTTAAAAAAAGAAGCTATCTTTTTAAATACTACAAATGGCATATTAATGTATATGCACGATAACAATGATCTTACGAGTCGTTTTGAAATTCCAAAAGAAAGAATCTTAAAAGAACTTAAAGACTCTGCTTCTATTTCTTACGAACTCGATAAATATTATATTCAAAAACAAACTGAACCAAACGAGGAAGAAAGCAATAAAATTTCTTTAATAGAAAAGGTAATCATGAGAACAAAATAGTTTTTTTTTTATAAATAAAGAACGGCAGCTACAAATATAGCTGCCGTTTTTTAATTTAGGTGTTTTCAAATCTTACAAGATAGAAAACAGCGCTTTTACAATATCGTCGTAAACTTGTTTATCCCTTTCGCCTGCTCTTGCCAAAACGCGAATTCCCGAATAATTATTAAAAATAAATCGGGCTAATACACGTGCTTCAATAGCTTTGGAAATATGTCCTGCTTTTTGTCCTTTCTGAACCGCTGTTGTAAACACTTCTTCCATGACCTTGCTGTTGTCTTTTACGATTTTCGCTATTTCGTCGTCATGCATGGCAAGTTCTACAGAAGAATTCACCATGAAACAACCTTTTGTAATTCGGTCTTGTAAACTTTCTATAACTGCCTGTTTAAAAAGGTTATGCAGCGTTTTTTTTATATTGTCTGATTCCTCTAAAAGTTTAATAACCTGATCTTGCGATTGTTTTTGATAACGTTGCAGAGATTGCGAAAACAGTTTCTGTTTGTCTCCAAAAGTATCATACAAACTGGACCGACTTAAACCTAAATGCGTAACCAAATCCTGAGCTGAAGTTCCGTTATAACCTTTGTGCCAAAATATTTCAATTGCTTTGTCTAAAGCCTGATCTTCATTAAACTCTTTTGTTCTTGCCATGACTTCAAAATTAATTTCCTTCACAAAGATATAAAAAATACGGAACAATCGTTCCTGAATTTCTGTAAAAAAAAATTAAACTACGGCGTTTACTATAAGTCCACCATCAACTACAATTTCAGAACCTGTTATAAATGATGCGTCGTCTGAGGCAAGAAAACTTACAGTTTTTGCAATTTCTGAAGCCTGCCCAAAACGTTTCAATAAAATTTTATCTCCTAAAACTGCTCCAAAGCCTTCAACTTCAGCTTTTTCTAAACCTAATTTACCGTAAAGAGGAGTTTCAACCGGACCAGGAGAAACGGCGTTTACTCTGATTTTTCTTGATGCTAATTCTGTAGCAAAAACTTTATTTAAAGATAAAACGGCAGCTTTACTTGAGGCATAAACACTTGAATTTGGCATACCAACGTGAGCATTTATAGAAGTATTAAAAATGATAGAACCTCCATCATTTAAGATTGGCAATATTTTTTGAACGGTAAAATAAACTCCCTTAACATTTACATTCATAATGCTGTCATAATGCTCTTCTGAAGCTGAATCCACCGGAGCAAATGAAGCGATACCAGCATTTAAAAACAGAATATCTATTTTCCCGAATTTTGCTTTTACCTCCTCTACTAATGCATCGATAGATTTCAAATCAGCCTGATCCGAAACAATTCCTGTTACATTCAATTCTTGTTCGGCTTTTACCAAAGCTTCTTGGTTTCTTCCTGTAATAATTACTTTTGCCCCTTTTGCTACAAATTCTGCTGCAGTTGCATACCCAATTCCACTGTTTCCTCCAGTTACAATTGCTACTTTGTTTTCTAAATTTTTCATTTTTATTTGTTTTAAATTATTGATTATTTAAATATTATGGTACAAAGATATAATAACGGAACGATCGTTCCGTTATTATCAACGTTAATATTTAGTTAAAATAATAAAGCTCGTACAGAATGACCGAATTATGAAGGCTTTGCGTCTATGGCATTATAAATGAAAGAAATCGCAAAATGTCAAACATTCTTAATTTATGCTTAATTTTGTAGCCTAAAAACAAAAAGATGGATATTCAATTGTTCAACGAAAGTCCTTTCAAAACCATAATCTCATTTCATAAGTTAATTGAATCCTTTGAAGAGATAGCCTTATCAGATGTTGATTATCGCTCGAATTACGCCAAAGCCATTTTAAAGCAAATCGAATCTATTCCCGAATTAAAAACAGGAATTGAGGATTACGGCATTATTAAAAATAATGAAGCTTTAATCAAAAATATATTAGCAGATTTGTTTCCAACTGCTTTAACTCAAAATGAAATAAAAGCGATTACAATTCCTTTTCAGAATATTTCTTTTAATTATACAGAACGTTTCAAAAAAATCCTTCGCAATGCCGGGGATGAATTCTATATGGAAATTCGTGATTTTGATGATCACCAATTCTATATCAACAACTGCTGCTTAATTTTAAGTAGTTATTACAAACAGCACATCGATTTCAACAGACCTTTCTTCTATGATATTCCAGATGAAGAAGGGATCGAAAAACATTACCGCATATTGTACAATGCAGATTTTATGGAAATTACTCCAACAGAAAATGCAATACAATTAACTCAGGATGATATCGATAACTTAATTGACAATTACGATGATCTTGAACTTTGGAAGTCTAAATTTCCCAAAGGAAGCTGGGTATTAAAGGGCTTTGGAATTGTGTCTCTATTTGATGCCACTACAGAAAGTTCAATTTCAAATTTGAAAAGTAATTTACTTAAACCAGACACAAAATCAGTAGCAACTGACGAAATTGTAGCCAATATATTCAGATCAATATTTAAAATTCACGATTTAAAGGTTGGTTTTATTATTTACAATCCTGAAGAAGAAAAATTTGTCAAGCCTGCAAAATTAGACAGTCAGCTGGAGAGTTTTTTACTTTCAAACGATCAGGAAGTCGATTGTAAGAATGCCTTTTTTGGATGTTCTTTTGATAATTTACTTAATAAAAAAGAACCATTTGTTATTTCAAATGTGAAGAAATTTATAGAAGAATCTCCAAACAAAAAAATGGGAGAGCATTTACTAAAACAAGGTATTCTGAGCTGTATTTTTGCACCAGTTATTAAAGACGATCATTTATTGGGTGTTTTAGAATTGGTTTCTTCAAATTCAAGAGCTTTAAATAGTGTGAATGCTCAAAAACTTGAATTGGTTTTACCTTATTTAACAGATACTATCGATCGTTATAATACGGATATGCAACACCAGATTGAGGCTATAATTCAAAGAGAATATACCACAATTCACCCGAGTGTTTACTGGAAATTCAGAAAAGAATCTCAAAATTATTTCCAAAATAGCAATCCTTCAAAAGATTATATTTTTAAGGAAATTGTCTTTAAAAACGTATATCCGTTATATGGTCAAATTGATATTAAAGGTTCATCTGAGCATCGAAACGAAACTGTAAAAAGAGATTTAAAGAGTCAGCTTAATACGCTTTTGGAAATTTTTGATAATCAGAAACCAAATACAAATCTGGTTCTTTTGGAACAAAGAAAATTTGAATTGGAATCGCTTCGAAACGAATTAGATTTTCCATTGAAAGCAGATACCGAGCAACACATTCAACGTTATATAGAAGAAGAAATTCATCCGATTTTAAAAAACACCAAAGGTTCTGCTAAGAATGAAAAATTAGAAGAATTATATTTTGAAAATCTAGATGAAAAAACTGGCTTGTTTTATCAGGAAAGAAAGAAATTTGATAATGCGATGTCTATTATCAACAAAAAAATGGCAGCTGTTTTAGATAGAAAACAGTTGGAAGCCCAGCAAATTTACCCGCATTATTACGAACGTTTTAAAACGGATGGTGTTGAACATAATTTATACATTGGATCTTCAATTTCGCCAACTAAGCCTTTTGATATTATGTATTTGCACAATTTGCGTTTATGGCAATTGCAGACTTTATGTGAAATGGAATTAGAACACCATCAACTTAAAGAATCGCTTCCATATGAGCTAGATGTTACTTCTTTGATTTTGGTTTTCAGCCAGCCTCTTTCTATTCGTTTTAGAATGGATGAAAAACGTTTTGATGTTGATGGAACTTACAATGCCAGATATGAAGTTGTAAAAAAACGTATCGACAAAGCAAACATTAAAGGAACAAATGAAAGAATTACGGAGAAAGAAAAAATAACAATCGTATATTCTCAAAATAACGAAGAAACAGAATACTTAAAGTATATCAAATATCTTCAGCACAAAAAAATATTAGAGCCTGCAGTAGAACAATTTGAAGTTGAAGATCTTCAGGGTGTTTCAGGGTTGAGAGCAATTAGAGTAAAAGTGATCAACAATACGGCAAGTCCGGCTAAAAAAATTACCTATCAGGATTTATTAGATGAGCTCAATTAATTGAGCTCATCGTTTTATTTTTAAATCGATTTGAATGCAATAACAAACGCAATTACAGTAATAATAATTCCGATCATGAAAAAATTATAGGCGATTCGGAGTAGATTGTATTTTCGTTGTAAAACCAATCCGAGGTAATACAAATCTTTGATCATGGTTGAATATAAATAGTCACGATCTTTCATCATTTCGTTCATTGCCCAATCGTATTCTTGTAATGGCATTTTATAAAAATTTCCAAAAAACATTAAATTTACTTTTTTTCCTTCAACATCTTCACGCGTGAAAAATCCAGAAGTTACTTTTGGACGTGTTGACAGAATGGCAAAAATAATGGTAACGACACTAGACATCAGCATAATAAATGTTGGAATCACCAGGTGCGCATTTTTTGGACTGTCTAACTTTGGAATAATAGACGAAAGTGCAATCGAAATAATAATCGCATTTACAGACAATAATATGTTTGCTTTACTGTCGGCAATGCCGCTTAAACGAGTGTGATTTCCTAAAGTGACACGAAATAAAGTATCAACACCACGATCAGGTTTTTCAACCTTATCTTTCTTTTTATTTTCCTCTTCGATTTTATCAGCTTCCTTCTTTTCTTGTTTTTCGATTTTCTTTTGTACAAGAATCAAATTTTTCTCTTTTAAAGGCTGCCATTTTTTTAAAGCATAATCTGTATAAAAGCGATGTTTATTCAATAAAAAATTTAAGTTTTCTTTTGTCCATTCTTCATTAGAAAAAGCCGCTAGTCCGGTATTTTTAAGCTCCAAACGCAGTAATTCGCAAGTAGTTACATATTCTGTTCCCATCAAATGAGCATAATCTGCGTCTTTAATAATTTTTTCTAAATGGGTCTTAGGTACATATTCTTTTGCAGTAGTCAAAATTAAACCAGAAACTTTGGCCACCAACTCATCAGACTGGCCTCTCTCTTTCAAAAAGGCAGTTGCAATTTTTACGCTTTCCTTTTCGTGGTCTTCATAACCTTCAATATAGCCCGTATCATGAAACCATGCTGCTATTAAAAGCGCTTCCTTATCATCATTACTTACATCTTCTTTCTTGCAGAGTACTTTTACCGCATTTACTACAGTTAAAGTATGGTTAAAATTATGGTAAGAATATAAATTAGAAAGTTTATCTTTGAGTAAAATACTGACGAAATCTTCGGATTGTTCTATTAAATTCATAAAGAATATTTTTATATACCACTAAATTATGAAATTGTTTTTGGATAACCATTTTATTGCTACGATTAAAAAATATTCTTTAGCAATAGCCGCCATAATACTTCTCTACTCCTGTGCCACACATAAACCACAATATGGAAAAAATGTAAGCGCCAACGAAACAGAGAACGCAACTGATACTATTAAAATTGCACACACTCTTTATTTAATAGGTGATGCCGGAAATGCCGATGAAGAGCAGGCGCAACAAACTTTAGAGCTACTGCATCAAAAGCTAAAAAAAGCGAATAAGAAATCGACATTAGTATTTTTAGGAGACAATATTTATCCCAAAGGTTTTCCTGCTGAAAATAATGCTTCTGAAAAAACTTTGGCAGAAACCAAACTTACCAATCAATTAAAACTAACAAAAGGTTTTAAAGGAAGAACAATTGTAATTCCTGGAAATCACGATTGGTATAGTGGAATAAAAGGTTTAGAAAATCAAGCCAATTTCGTTACTAAATATCTTAATGATAAAAAAGCATTTTTACCGCGCAAAGGCTGTCCAATTGAAGATGTAAAAATTGATAGTACCACTACATTAGTTACAGTCGACAGTGAGTGGTTTTTAGAAGATTGGGATAATCATCCAACAATAAACGACAATTGCGATATTAAAACACGCGAAGACTTTTTTGAAGAGCTGGAAAATATTTTGAATAAAAATCAGGAAAAAACAGTTGTTTTGGCCATTCACCATCCGCTATTAAGCAACGGATCACATGGAGGGCAATATTCCTGGGAAAAACAATTGTTTCCTTTGGAGAAAAAAATCCCATTACCTGTAGTTGGTTCTTTTATCAATTTACTTCGAAAGACTTCCGGCGCGAGTCCGCAGGACCTTCAAAACAAACAATATACAATTTATGCCAAGCGAATTAAAACGCTTTTACAAGGCCAGAAAAATATTATTGTAGTTTCCGGACATGATCACAATTTGCAATATATAAACCAGGAAAACATTACACAGATTATTAGTGGTGCCGGTTCTAAGTCTGAAGCGGCAAGAGCTATCAATCCAAATGATTTTTCATATGGCGGCAATGGATATGCAAAATTAACTTTATTTAAAAGTGGTGACGCAAAAGTGACTTTTTACGGCAATGAAAATAATCGCGAAAAAGAGCTTTTTGAGCGTGAAATCATTAAAGCAAAAGAAATTAATTGGGCTGCAGGTGTAGATAATAAGTTTCCATCAACAGTTACTACTTCTATCTATTCAACAAAAATGACAGATAAAGGAGTGTTCCATAAATTCCTTTTTGGCCAGCATTACAGAAAGTATTATAGTATGCCAATTGAAGCCCGAATAGCTACGCTTGACACTTTAAAAGGCGGTTTAAAACCTATTCGCGAAGGCGGAGGACATCAATCTGTTTCTTTAAGAATGTCAGATCCAAAAGGAAGAGAATACGTGATGCGTGCCATGAAAAAAAGCGCTACGGTTTTTTTACAGTCGGTTGCGTTTAAAGACCAATATGTTGTTAATGATTTTGAACAAACCTATGCCGAAGATTTTCTTTTGGATTTTTACACCACTACACATCCCTATACGCCTTTTGCAATAGCAAGTATGTCAGATCAATTAGGGCTTTTGCATACCAATCCCATTTTATATTACATTCCGAAACAAAATGGCCTGAAAGAATTCAATTCGAATTTTGGAGATCAATTGTATATGGTGGAAGAAAGACCTGCTGACAATCATCTTGACGGTAAAAACTTTGGAAACCCAACTAATATTATTAGTACTGAAGATATGATGGCCAATCTTCATAAAGATGAAAAATATTCAGTTGATCAAAAAGAATACATGAAGGTACGTTTATTTGATATGCTAATTGGCGATTGGGACAGACACAGTGATCAATGGCGTTGGGCAGAACATAAAATTGGCGATAAAGTTGTTTACACACCTATTCCACGCGATCGTGATCAGGCTTTCCCTAAATATGACGGAACTTTGCTTTCAATTTTAATGAACGTTCCGGCGATTCGTCATATGCGAACGTTTAAAAATAAAATCGACAATGTAAAATGGCTAAACAGAGAACCTTATCCATTGGATTTGGCTTTCTTAAAAACGGCTGAAGAAAAAGACTGGATTGAACAGGCTAAATATATTCAAGAGCATTTATCAGACAGCGATATTGATAAAGCGTTTAAAAATTTACCCAAAGAAGTTCAGGATGGAACAATTGAAGAAATTAAACGAAAATTAAAAAACAGGAAAAAAGACCTTCAAAAATATGCTTCAGAATATTCAGATGTGCTTGATAAAACCGTGATGATTGCCGGAACTGATAAAAAAGATAAATTTGTTATAAATCATAATGCCAAAAAAAGTATCGAAATTCAGGTTTACAGAATGAAGAAGGAAGGCGATGAATTGATTTACACCAAAACAGTAACAGATCGCAAGACCAAAAATCTATGGATTTACGGATTAGATGATGCTGATGAATTTCAGGTTGTAGGAGAACAAAAGTCCGATATTAAAATACGTTTAATTGGTGGTCAGAACAATGATACTTATAACATTGAAAATGGAAAAAAAGTTATTGTTTACGATTTCAAATCAAAAGAAAACACATACAATCTTGATTCTAAAACTAAAACACAGCTGACAGATGATTATGATGTTAACTTATACAATTATGAGAAACCAAAATACAATGTGGTTTCTGGGCTGCCTAATATTGGTTATAATCCTGATGATGGCGTAAAAGTTGGTGTTAATATAAATTATACCGTAAATAATTTTAAACAAAATCCATATACACAAAGACACATTTTTAATGCCTTCTATTATTTTGCTACTGGCGGTTTAGAGTTTAATTATGTGGCACATTTTCCTGGGTTATTAGGTAAATGGGTTATCGACGTAGAATCTTTATATACAACCCCAAATTTCGCAATGAATTATTTCGGGTTTGGAAATGAATCTCAAAATACTAATGAAGATGATCTGGACTATAATCGTGTTCGCATCAGAAAATTTAATGTTTCCGGTGCCATCAGACACGTTGGACGATATGGCAGCGAGTTTAGCGTACAACCGATTTTCCAAAGAATGACGGTCGAAGAAACGGAGAACAGGTATATTGATATTCCAAATATTGTAAATCCAGACGTTTTTGAAAGTCAGAATTATGGCGGTTTAAAAATCAAATATTTATTTAAAAATGCTGATTTTGTCTCTAAACCAACTTTAGGAGTTGCTTTTATGGCATCTGCAACCTGGCAAACCAACCTAAATAATACGAAACAAAATTTCCCAACACTGGAAAGTATTTTAGGTTTCACCCATAGAATTGATCATAACGGAAAGCTGGTTTTGGCTACACTTTTTAAAGGAAAAGCCATTTTAAATAACAATTTCGACTTTTATCATGGTGCAGCTTTAGGAGGCGATACTGATTTACGTGGTTATAGAAATGACCGATTTTTAGGAAACTCGTATTTCTCACAAAGTTCTGATTTAAGATATACAATTGGTAAAATTCAACGAACTGTTGCGCCGCTGACCTACGGAATTTTGGGAGGTTTTGACTACGGAAGAATTTGGCTTGATGGTGAAGATTCTAAAAAATGGCATCAGGATTACGGAGGCGGACTTTGGTTAAATGCTATTAATGTAATAACAGCCAGAATCTCTTATTTCCAGTCTCCTGACGAAAAAGGAAGGGTTATTTTTGGAGCGGCATATAGTTTTTAGAAGTTGCTATCCCGAAGCCTCGGAACTGAGGGACTGAGGTTCTAATGTTTTTTTCTTAGGTTCAAAGTTGCAAAGGCTCAAAGTAACAAAGGTTTTTTAGGCACGCATTCACAAATTATTTGTAATAAATAATTTGTGAATGCGTGCCTATTTTTTTTCTTAGCACCTTAGTCCCGAAGCTTCGGGATAGCGTCTTAGAACCTTACTTTATTTTAATTTGAACTCGTAAACGTTTCCTCCTACTTTGTTCGTTTTTTCGTCAGCTATAAGTAAGGTGTTGTTGTCTTTGAAGACTATGGCTTCTTTTTGGGAAAAATGACCTAAACTAATTTCTGTCTGAGTTCCTTTATGGAATAAATCGCCTTTAAAATTTTTAAATAAAACAATTTTATCATGGCTTAACAGCACTACTTTTTTTCCATCAGGGCTAATGGTTGCACTGGTTAATACACAATGATTATAATTACTGCAGGTTTTAAACTCGCCAATTTTAGTTGCTTTTTGAGTTCCGGGTTTATTGGCTATTTTGTAAATAAAAGCTGTTCCGTCAAAACCTTTGCTTCTGTTTTTTGTAAAAAGATAAAAGTAGTTTCCGTGCTCAAAGAAGCCTTCAACATCATAAAACATTTCTTTTTTCTTTGGAGGAAATTCTGTCTGTTCCGGATACGAAAAGGAAACTTTATATTCGGCGGAAGCCTGATCTTTATTGAGCTGATTTTTATTTACTTTATAAATACAAAGATCTTTTCGTTCATTATCATTATTCCCAAAATCTCCAATATAAATATTCCCGCTTTTATCTTTTGTTATATCTTCCCAATCTACATTTTTTGCATTGGTAATTGTAATAGTTTTAGTTAATTTCCCTTCAGAATTTATAGCATAAATAGCATTTTTATTTCCGCTGTCTTCTAAAGTATAAATCAAATTCTTTTCAGGAAAATAGGTGATTCCTGAAACTTCTTTTAATTTTTTAGGAAGCGAATAAAGCGTTTTCAAATCACTATCTGATTGTTGCTGACAAGCTAATAAAAAAGCAGAAGCTATCAATAAAAGAGACTTTTTCATAAATCTTATTTTAGTTTAATTACATCTTTGTGCACTTAAAGTTAAGCATTTCACACAAGAGCTTTGCTAGCTTTGTGTAAATCTTAGCGAATTTTGTGGCTAATTTTACCGCAAAGAACGCAAAGTATCTTTTTATCGGTGTGTTTAAAATTGCTTTAATAAGTTCGCAAAGCTATGTGAATAAAACTTTGCGAGCCTTTGCGTAAATCTTAGGAAACTTTGTGGCTAATTTTACCGCAAAGAACGCAAAGTATTTTTTTATCAGTGTGTTTAAAATTGCTTTAATAAGTTCGCAAAGCTATGTGAATAAAACTTTGCGAGCCTTTGCGTAAATCTTAGGAAACTTTGTGGTTAATTTTACCAAGTACTTTAGTTAGTTACAAAGCTATTTGAATAAAACTTTTGCGAACTTTGCGTAAACCCTTTGCGGCCTTTGCGGTTAAACTTTAAATCAGGTTAGTGTTTTTAAAGTTACGGGTAATAAATTCAAATGCTGCGAACATAATATGTCCCATCGATTTGGCATTTTTAAATTTCATATCATTAGTATAACGATACAACTCCATTTTTAGCTGATTCAGATGTTCTTCTGTTGAAATGGTGTCGTGACACATTATATTCAAAAGTTTTTTGATTCTGTTTTCGGCAGAATGAATACGTTTGGCCAGAATAGCTCTTTCTTCATCTTTATATTGAATAATGGAACGTTCTTCTAATTTATCCTTAATCAATTTTATCATCGGATAATTTTCTTTGAAGAATTGTGGACGATAGACTTTAAAATTCCCCTCGTAACATTGCTGATCAAAATCAATCGGGCGTATTTTATAAACCACCTGATCAAAATCATGAATTGGGACAATTACATAATTATAAGCCCGCATATCACCTAAAAGACGAATCATACAGCGCTCGTTGAACTTTACAAATTCTTTTGCAATTTGCGATTTCTCCATTTCGGTACAATTCTCCAGTAAAGTATCCATAAAAACGTCACCCGGAATTCCGATGATGTGCTCTTCAATTAAAGTATCCTTAAAAACTAAAAAGTTGATTTTATCCGGCGAAAGAATATCTTCTAATTCTAAACCATAAATTCTGGAAGCATCTGCTTTTTTAATATAAAAATGAACGTAGTTGTCATTGAGAATATTTCGGACTTTAATTCTAAAAGGTTTTGAATTTCCGAAAGTACAATAATCGATAGCGTCAATATTTAAAAACTGAATGATCTCGCTATTTCCATCAGAATGCAAAAGCGAATAGATTTTTTTCAAATTTAAATCAATTTCATTTCGTTCAAATTCGCTATAATAAACACGAATCCAAAGCGTATCTGTTTCATTTTTATCATACACATTTACAGAACCGGAAAAGCGCAATAAATCATCATAGAACACAGATACTTTCGAGATTCGTTCGTATCGTTCTAAATAACTTAAAAGAGATGGTGTTAAAGGATATGATGGTTTTTTTAAGACCATTAAAGGTTCACTCATTTTAAATATCTTTATTACAAATTTACATCAATCGTATGATATAAATAAATTTAGCGTAACAATATACAAGTTGGATCGTCATACTAAAAACTAAAACCGAAATAAATTTGGAAACCATTCTTACCATTGAAAATCTTAGTAAAAGATACGGGCGAATTCAGGCCTTAAAAAATGTATCTTTTGAAATACAAAAAGGCCGCGTTTACGGCATTTTAGGACCTAACGGAAGCGGAAAATCGACAACTTTAGGCATTGTGCTAAATGTTGTTAACAGAACCTCTGGCGATTACCGTTGGTTTTCTGGTCAAATGCAAACGCATGAAGCCTTAAAAAAAGTAGGTGCCATTATAGAAAGACCTAACTTTTACCCTTATATGACTGCTGAAGAAAACCTTAAATTGGTTTGTAAAATCAAAAGCATCAATTATGCTAAAATCAATGAAAAATTGGATCTGGTTGGTTTAACTGAAAGAAAAGACAGCAAATTCAGTACTTTTTCATTAGGAATGAAACAACGTTTGGCTATTGCTTCAGCACTTTTAAACGATCCTGAAATTTTGATATTAGATGAACCAACAAACGGTTTGGATCCTCAGGGAATTCATCAAATTCGCGATATCATAAAAAAAATTGCCGCACAAGGAACCACTATTTTATTGGCTTCGCATTTGCTGGATGAAGTCGAAAAAGTGTGTTCGCATGTTATTGTTTTGAGAAAAGGAGAAATTTTATATTCAGGTTCAGTTGATGAAATGTCGGCAAATGAAGGCTTTTTTGAAATTCAGGCCAGTGATAATTTACTTTTGAAAACAGCTTTACAGGAACATTCATCCATAGACAGAATTACGGAAGAAGATGGAAAAATATTGGTGTATTTAAAAGGAGAATTGTCAGCTGCAGAACTAAATCAGTTTTTGTTTTCTAAAAATATTATTTTGAGCCATTTAGTAAAACGTAAAAACAGTTTAGAAGCACAATTTTTAGAATTAACCAAAAACGCTACAACCAAAAACAACTAAGCCATGAAAAGACTTATCTCTATAGAATTGCAAAAAATCTGGAAAAATAAAGCCAGTAAAATCCTTACTCTCACCTATTTTATTTTACTCTCGTTCATTGCCTTAATTGCTTCAATTAAATTTGAAATTGGTCCAATAAAATTTCATTTGGCCGAAATGGGAATTTTTAATTTTCCTTTTATATGGCATTTCAATACTTATATCGCAGCCTGGCTTAAATTTTTTCTGGCTATAGTCATAGTATCAATGATGGCTAATGAGTACAGTTATGGTACTTTGAAACAAAATCTGATCGATGGATTGAGTAAAAAAGAATTCATTTTATCAAAATTCTTAACAGTTGTTGTTTTTGCTTTATGCTCTACTGTTTTTGTTTTTGTAATGAGTTTAATTTTAGGATTGTGTTTTTCATCTTACGGCGAATTTGACGTCATTTTAATGGATTTAGATTATTTGTTAGCATTTTTTGTAAAACTAACCGGTTTCTTTTCTTTCTGTTTATTTTTAGGAATATTGGTAAAGCGATCTGCATTTGCGTTAGGTTTTCTTTTGGTTTGGACTGTAATCGAAAGTATATTAAAAGGTGTTTTAGCATTTAGGATTTTCCCAAACAGCAATACAGATGAGCAAATCATGCAATTCCTTCCATTAGAAGCCATGTCCAATTTAATTATTGAGCCTTTTACAAGATTATCTGTAATTAGAAATATAGGAACTCAAATTGGTGTTGAAAACACAAAAGATTACGGTGTACATTATCTTTCCATTTTAATCGTTTTGGTATGGACGTTTCTTTTTGTTTACTTCTCGTACAAACTTTTAAAAAATAGGGATTTGTAGTATATTTGTTTTACTATGAATTATATGAAGTTTTTTTTGATAACAATATGTATATGCTGTTTATCTGCAAAGGTGAATGCACAACTTATAACTATTGATGATCAAAAAACACCACAGCAGCTTGTTGAAAATATATTAGTAAACAGTTCCTGTGTTTCTATTAATAACGCATCCGGAAAAGGGGACGATTTTACTCCCGGCCAAAATAGTTTTGCCTATTTTAACGCAGGCACAAGTGGTTTCCCTTTTTCCGAAGGCGTTGTTCTAACTACTTCTACAAGTAAGAATGCTGTTGGTCCATACTACAGCGATATTGGCGAAGGAAACGTTAAATGGCTGGGTGACCCTGATTTGAATCAGGCTTTAAGTATCAATTCTATAAATGCTACAGCCCTGGAATTCGATTTTGTTCCTTTAACTGATTTTTTAAGCTTTAACTACATTTTTGCATCGAATGAATATCAATCTTTTTTCCCTTGTGAGTATTCAGACGGATTTGCGTTTTTAATCAAAGAAGCAGGAACTAATGATCCTTATAAGAATTTAGCAGTATTACCCAATACTACAACACCCGTTTCTTCCACTATTGTCCATCCAAAAATAGAACCTGGTACGGCCGTTAATGGAGACCGATATCCTGGTTGTCCATCTATTAATGAGAATTATTTTAATGGCTTAAACAGTAATAGCAGCCCAATAAATTATGCCGGACAAACGGTAGTAATGAATGCTCAGACCAGTGTGACTGCAGGTAAAAAATACCACATTAAATTAGTGATTGCCGATGATAAAAACAGATACTACGATTCGGCAGTCTTTTTAGAAGCTGGTAGTTTTTCATCTAAAATTGATTTCGGACCAGATCAAACAGCTTTAAGTAATAATCCGATTTGTTTTGGAGTTACAGAATCTTTAAACACAAATCTATCTCCTTCTTACTTTTATAAGTGGTTTAAGAATAACGCCGTTATTCCCTTAGAAAATAAACCCTCTTACACTCCAACTGAATCAGGAACGTATAAAGTTGAAGTCACTTTAAGTCCTTCTATATGCGTGTTAACAGGCGAAATTAAAATTGAATTCGCTTCGGAAATACTAACAAGCAATACCAATTTAGTACAATGCGATGATAATCTTGATGGAATTTCAATTTTCAATTTGAACAAAGTAAATAACATAGTCAAAAACAATGTTGCCGAAAATAGCAATAAAGGCTTTTATGAAACATTAGTTGATGCACAAAATAAAACCAACCCCATTTTAACTCCAGAAAAATATACTAATAAAATAGCAAATCAGGTTGTATTTGCGCGAATTGAGAACAAATATAGTTGCTTTAAAATTGCCGAAGTTACCCTGCAAACATCAAATAATATCATTGCAAATCAAACTCCGGTAGCAATTTGTGATGAAGACGAAAATCAGGACGGATTTTATCAATTTGATCTTTCTGCACAATTAAATCCACAAATCCTTACAGGTTTACCTAACGGATTAACAACTAATTTCTTTTTAAACGCCTCTGATGCTTTAACTGAAACAAACCCTCTTCTTAATATTTTTAAAAACACTGTAGCTTTTTCACAGACTATTTATGCAAAGGTGGTTAACGGTCCTGATTGTTATGGTATTGTTCCGGTTACACTTGTTGTAAATACTTTTGACCCTCCAAATTTTGCAGAAGAAACCAAATATTTATGTGAAGGAAGCGAAATTAATCTGGTCGTTGCACCAGGTTTTAGCAGTTATCTTTGGAATACGGGAAGCACACAAAATACTATACAAGTAAATACTGCGGGTGATTATCAAGTCACTGTGACCAATAATAACGGTTGTGAAAAGATAAAAAAATACAAAATAATTTTATCAAATAAAGCAATCATAACCGGGGCAGACATCAAAGATTTTTCTGCCAATGAAAATTCGGTCTTGATTGAATATACTGGTGTTGGAAATTATGAATTCTCATTAGACGGCACTGTCTTTCAGGATGAACCTCTATTTACCGGAGTAAATCCCGGAATTTATAACGCAATTGCAAGAGATAAAAATGGTTGTGGCCTTTCTAATATTTATCAGATAATTGTTTTAGATTATCCGAGATTTTTCACACCAAACGGTGACAGTTATAATGATGTATGGTACGTTAAAAATCTTGATCAGCTTCCGGATTATACCATTTCTATTTTTGATCGCTATGGAAAGTTACTAAAACAAATGAATCAAAATAGTGCTGGCTGGACAGGATTATTTAATAGTCAGCCATTACCATCTGATGATTATTGGTTTAATTTAATTTTTTCTGACGGCAGAATTATTAAAGGACATTTTAGTATAAAGAGGTAAATACAAAAAACCACATAGGACACTTTTTAAGAATAATACTGAAATTAAGCCTTGTATTTAACACAATAACAAGCAAATTCAATATAAAATTCAAAATACTCAACAAACATTATTAATAAAAAGCAAAATAATAACTGTATTTTCTTATTTTTATATCTTATTTTTATAAGATGAATCTAGTTAAAATTTCTCTGCTTTTATTTTTCTTTTCAAATAATTTTTATGCACAAAACGATTGTAAAGATGCAATTGTTGTATGTGGTAATGCCGGTTTTACAGGATTAAATGCCAGAGGTGCAGGAGAAGTTATAGAATATGATCCTTCAGATAAAAGCTGCTTTTCGAGCGAAAACAATAGCATCTGGCTCAAATTATCAATTAAAACTTCTGGAACATTAGGCTTTATTCTAACACCTGAAAACAAAGACATTATTGTTGATTTTGATTTTATTGTTTTTGGTCCAAATGCAACTTGCAACTCACTTTCGCAATCTATTCGATGCTCCACTACAAATCCGCAGGCGGCAAAACTCCCTAACAATACTACTGGTATGACAGGGCAACACTCAGACCTTACTGAAGGACCTGGTCCAAACGGAAATGGCTTCGTGCAATGGCTCACAGTACAAGCCGGGCAAACTTATCTTATAGCTATTGATCGATATAGTGGAGACAGCAATTTCTCATTAGAATGGCTCGGTACTGCTACATTTGACGATCCACCCAGTCTAAACGTACCATCACCCAATGCAATTGACCTAGAAGCATCAGACTATAGTGGCGACGAAAATCCAATCATTAATTTTAATTTAACCAAAAATACACCCATTATAACAGGCAGTCAAACAGATGTCACTGTTACTTATCATACCTCTTCTAATGACGCAATTATCAACTCAAACGCCATAGAAAATCCTGCCGCTTTTAAAAACAGTACAAATCCTCAAACTATTTATACCCGGATTACGAACAATAAGACAAATTGCTATAATTGGACCTCTTTTACGCTAAAAGTAAGTGATAAGTTAGTCCTCACCAACAATATTTATGAAACTTGCGATGATGCTGACACAGACCCTTTAGATGGAAAAGTAAAATTCGATCTCCAAATAGTAACAACCTCGATTTTACAAAATCAAAACATTCAGGATTTAACTTTTCAATATTATCTATCTCAAGATGATGCTAAGAATGATATTAATGCACTTTCAAATGATTTTTACAACACTATTCCGTTCCGGCAATCCATTTTCATAAAAGTTTCCAATACAAAATCTAGTGTTCTTATTCAGGAAATTAAACTTATCGCAAACCCTCTTCCCAAAATAAAGGATAGTACTTTAGTACAATGCGATTCCCGAATAAATGCAGATGGATTTGTTTTATATAATTTAAACGAAGCAAATGCCATTTTGAAGGAAAACAATCCAGATCTTGAAACTTCATTTTTTATCAATAATTATGATGCTTTAAACAATGTACAGGCTTTAAATCCTACGTACAAAAACAAAAGTAATCCTCAAACCCTTTTTGTCAGAGTAACTAACTCCAAATCCAAATGTTATACAATATCAGCACTTACATTAAAAACAAATGTAATTCCAGAAACAACTTACACAATAGAACCTGTTTGTGATGATGATGGCATTGAAGATGGAATACATGTATTTGATTTAACCAAAGCACAAATCCCGTTTACTGCTACACAAAATATAGCGTATTTCCCAAATGAAAATGATGCTTTATTAGAACAAAATGAGATCGTGAGTCCAAATTCGTATCAAAATGAAACGCCTTACAGCCAATTCGTTTTTGCAAGAATTGAAGAAGAAAATAATTGTTACGGAATCAGCAAAATAAAATTAGAAATCAATAATTTACCCAATATCGAAACAAATGCAATAACTAATGTATGCGAAAATAATACAACATATATAGCACATTTGAATGCCGGACTAATCAACAACTTATCAACCGACTTTTCTTATACATGGGCTAAGGACGGCGTAAATCTTCCTAATGAAATTTCTCCGACCTTAGATGTAAATCAAATTGGCATTTATACAGTAACCGTAACAAATAAAACAAATTGTTCCAAAACAAGAACAATTGAAGTTTCAGAATCTGGCACAGCATCTATCGAAAGTATTGATGTTATAGATCTATTATTAGATAATTCTAATAAAATAACAGTTAATGTCTCAGGAAAAGGCGAATATGAATATAGTCTGAATGCACCCAACGGACCTTTTCAGGAATCAAATATTTTTGAGAATATAATTTCCGGCATTCACGAAATCTATATAAACGACAAAAAAAATTGCGGTTTAATAAACAAGATCGTAGCGGTACTTGGAGCACCAAATTACTTTACACCTAATAACGATGGTTACCATGACTATTGGAATATAATCGGATTAAATACAGAGACCAATCAAAATGCCACAATACTTATTTATGATCGATACGGAAAATTACTAAAACAAATAAAACCTTCAAGCACAGGTTGGGATGGAACATTTGCTGGGAATCCTCTTCCTGCAGATGATTACTGGTACACTTTAAAACTAGAAAATAACCGCGAAGCAAAAGGACATTTTAGTTTAAAAAGATAACTAACAAATTCCAATCTTTAAAATATCGGGATAAATTCCAAATTCCAATATTTATCTTAAATAAAAAATCCCAAACTCCAGTCCCGAGGCTCGGGAGGAATTTGGGATTTTTAATATTAAAACTTAAATCCTTAGATTTTAAATCTTTTTCTTTCAGTTTCAGTCAAATAAATTTTTCTCAAACGAATAGATTTTGGAGTAACCTCTACATATTCATCTTTTTGAATGTACTCTAAAGCTTCTTCAAGAGAGAAAATAATTGGAGGAATAATTCTGGCTTTTTCATCATTTCCAGAAGAACGTACGTTAGATTGTTTTTTCTCTTTAGTTACGTTTACACACATATCATCACCACGAGAGTTTTCTCCAATTACCTGACCTTCGTAAATTTCAGCATTTGGTTCAACAAAAAACTTACCACGATCTTGTAATTTATCAATAGAATAAGGAATAGCTTTTCCTTTTTCCATAGAAATCAATGAACCTTTATTACGTCCGGCAATTTCTCCTTTGTAAGGCTCGTATCCTATAAAACGGTGTGCCATAATAGCTTCACCAGCTGTTGCAGTAAGTAATTGGTTACGCAATCCAATAATTCCACGTGATGGAATATTAAATTTTACAATCATACGTTCCCCTTTAGTCTCCATAGAAAGCATTTCTCCTTTACGCATTGTAACGAATTCAACTGCTCTACCTGAAAGACTTTCTGGTAAGTCGATTGTCAATTCCTCAATTGGCTCACATTTTTTACCATCAATTTCTTTGATGATAACTTGTGGCTGCCCAATTTGTAACTCATACCCTTCTCTTCTCATTGTTTCAATAAGAACAGACAAGTGAAGTACTCCACGGCCAAAAACCATGAATTTATCAGCAGAATCAGTTTCACCTAACTTCATAGCTAAGTTTTTCTCTAATTCTTTTGTTAGTCTTTCTCTAATATGGCGAGAAGTTACAAATTTACCTTCTTTACCAAAGAAAGGTGAGTCGTTGATTGTAAACAACATACTCATTGTAGGCTCGTCAATATCAATCGTTTTTAGACCTTCAGGATTTTCAAAATCAGCGATAGTATCACCAATTTCAAAACCTTCAACTCCAATGATTGCACAAATATCTCCAGCAATAACCTCTTGTACTTTTTTACGACCAAGTCCTTCAAAAGTATGAAGTTCTTTGATACGAGATTTAGATACAGTACCATCTCTTTTTACTAATGAGATTGGCATACCTTCTTTAAGAACACCTCTCTCTAAACGACCAATAGCGATACGACCTGTAAAGGCAGAGAAATCTAAAGAAGTAATTAACATTTGTGGTGTTCCTTCAGAAACTTTAGGAGCTGGTACATTTTCAACAACCATATCCAATAATGCTTCAACATTATCAGTTACGTTTTCCCAATGATCAGACATCCAGTTGTTTTTAGCAGAACC
>Ga0247813_10000076_pt1 | contig 135611 bp, 120 predicted proteins | sample UWRJL169409C1_FD_180719 | JGI IMG/M metagenome (GOLD analysis project Ga0247813, IMG submission 180719) | Plant litter microbial communities from Arlington Agricultural Research Station in Wisconsin, United States - UWRJ-L169-409C-1 | ecosystem: Environmental > Terrestrial > Plant litter >...
CGGCGTTCCTCGCGGTCATGCTCGCCGGGCGCGACGATAACGACCTCGTGCCCGCGCTTGGCGAACGCGATCAGCTTGCGATCGACATAGGTGCGCACGCCGCCGCCGCTGGGCGTGTAGAAGGCGCAGACATCGACGATCTTCATGACGTGCGTCCCCCCACCGGCAGCAGATCGGCATAGCGCGCGACGGTGCGCCGTGCCGAAAGCGACCGGATCGTGCGGTCGATACTCGTCATCAGCGACTCCTTGGTGACGTCGCCGGGATGCACCGCGACACGCAGCGTCGGCAGCCAGTCCGGCAGCGCACGCGCGGCGGCGGCGACCGCGAGCGAGCTGGCGGTGCGCGCGGTCGACCGGCTGGCCCAGGTGACCACGGGTCCGCGCGCGACGACCGTGTCGCTGGCGGGGTTCCAGACGCGGAAATGATCCTCGGCGAGCGCGAAATCGCACGCCTTCAACGCCGCCTTCGCGCCGGCGCCGTAGAGCCAGGCCGGGGCGACGAACCCCGCGACGGGGCGGCCGATCGCGTCCTCGACGACCGCGCGACCGCGTCGCATCCGGAACTCCGCCTCGTCCGCGCTCAACCCGAGGAACTCGCCCTCGCCTGCGGTCATGTAGCGGGCTTTCAGCGCGGCTGTGGCGCCGGCGTGATCGCTCGTGTCGCGGTGGAACCAGCCGTGCAGGAACATCTCGACGCCGGCGTCGGCCCAGCTGCGCAACCGCCTGGCAAAGGCGGGGGCACGGTCGAGCGGCGCCGCGCCCCAGTGATCGGGTACGACCAGCATCGCGAAGCGCGGGCCACCCAGGATGGCGCCGAGGGTTTCGGCCAGTCGTTCGATCGGCTCGGCGAAGGTGGGGGATACGTCGTGGATCGACACCACCAGCCGCCGGTCGGGAGGGACGTCGCGTTCGCCGTCGCGCCTATTCGTCATCATCGTATCCGACCGGCCTCGCTGTGGATGCATGCCGCGATGACGGCGCCGGGCGGGGCGATCCGCAGCCCTGCGACAGCCTGCGTCGAAAATTTTCGGGAATTGCGACGGCGCCGACTGCGGATGCGCGGAGAGGGCGGCGTCGTTGGGCCATGAGATATCCGGGTCCGTTCGCCGCCGCCGTCCTTCGGCATCGTCTCAACCGCGCCACGGCAAGGGACGGTGCCGCGTGAGTGACGCGCTTAACCGGGTCCAGAACCCGCCGATGCCGTCGCTGCCGCTGAAGCCGATGGCGATCCACAAGGGGGTCTTCGCGCGCTGGCTGACGCCGCTGCTGTCCGCCGGGATCCTGATCGCCGCGCTCTGGCAGTTGCGCCACGTCGACGTGCGCGGCGTCATCGCGATGGTGCCGCGGTCGCCGCTGTTCTGGCTGGTATTCGCGGCCGGCTATCTGGCGATGCCGGCGAGCGAATGGGCGATCTATCGCCGGCTATGGACCCTGCCCGCCAAGGGGTTCCTCGCCCTGCTGCGCAAGCGGATCAGCAACGAGATCGTCGCGGGCTATTCGGGCGAGCTCTATTTCTACGCCTGGGCGCGGCGGCACGCGACGATGGTCGGCACGCCGTTCGGCGCGATCAAGGACGTTTCGGTGCTGTCCGCGGTCGTCGCCAATGTCTGCACGCTGGCGCTCGCCGCGCTGAGCTGGCGCGCGCTCGCCGCCCTGAACCTCGGCGCCGACGCCAAGGTCATGATCCTGTCGGCCGCGAGCATCGCGCTGCCCTCGCTCGTGGCACTGGCGATGCGCAAGCGGCTCTTCAGCCTGCCGCGCGCCGAACTTCGCCGGATCGCCGTCATCCACCTGCTGCGCATCGTCGCGACCACGGTGCTCGCCGCGGCGCTGTGGGCGGTCACACTGCCGGCCGCGCCGCTTGCGTGGTGGCTGGTGCTCGCGACGCTCAGGATGCTCGTGTCGCGCCTGCCGCTGATCCCCAACAAGGACATCGTCTTCGCCGGGCTGGTCGCCTTCACGGTGGGCCAGTCGTCGCAGGTGACCGCCATGCTGACGATGATCGCCGCGCTCTGGCTCATCACGCATCTGCTGCTCGGCGCGATCCTTGCCGCCGTCGATATCCTGAACCCGGAGCGTATGCAGTGATCCTCCCCCTGATCGGCCTCCTCGCCGCCACCCTGCCGTCCACGCCGGGGCTCGGGACCGAGGCCGCGCGGTGTCGGCCGCATGAGACAGGCCCTGCGATCGTCGTCACCGTCGATGGACTGAAGGACAGAGCCGGCCGGCTGCGGGCGGAAATCTATCCGGCGGTCGAGGGCGATTTCCTCGCCGACGACAATGTCCTGATCGCGCAGGGCAAGACCTTCCGCCGCGCGGTGATCGCGGTGCCGGCGTCCGGCCCCGCCCAATTGTGCCTGCGTGTGCCCGGCGAAGGCGCTTATGCGCTCAGCGTCGTCCACAGCCGTACCGGCGGCCACGGTTTCAGCCTGCTCCACGACGGTATCGGCTTTGCCGGCAACCCGCGGCTCGGCCATTCGAAGCCCGATGTCGATCAGGCGCGGATCGTCGCGCATGCCGGCCTGACCGCGACGACGGTCGTCATGAACTATCGCAGCGGACTCTTCTCGTTCGCACCGATCAAGCACTGAAGCCGCAATGGGCAGACCGCCTGCGGTTCGGACTGCACAGCGGCGTCTGCACACCATGAGAGCAACGGGAGAGCGAACGGTGTCGGTACGGGTGAGAAATATCGGCCTCTGCGCCGTCGCGCTTGCGGCCTGTGCCGCGCCCGCGGTCGCCAGCGATCCCCATGCGACAATATCGGTAATGACCTACAACGTGCACGGCGTGCCGTGGCCGGTGGCCGAAGATCGCGCCGCGTCGCTATCCGCCATCGCCGCACAGTTCCGCACGATGCGTGCCGCGCACCGCCAGCCTGACATCGTCGCGCTACAGGAAGCGTTCGTACCCGATGCCAAGGCGATCGGGATCGCGGCAGGCTATCGCTACATCGCGTTCGGCGCGCCCGCCGAGGACTCGTCGTCGGCCACCACGCCCGACGACCGGCGCTTCGTGTCCGAGGGCAGCATGTTGCGCGGCGAGCGGGTCGGCAAGCATGTCGGGAGCGGTCTGGCGATCTTTTCCGACTACCCGATCCTGGCGGTGCGCCGGATCAGCTATCCGGTCTGCGCAGGCTATGACTGCCTCGCCAACAAGGGCGCGATGGCGGCATCGATCGCGATCCCCGGCATGGCCAGACCGGTCACCGTCATCGACACCCATCTGAACTCCAATGGCGCAACCGGAGTGTCGGAACCGCGCGCGCTGTATGCCTATAAGCGGCAGATCGACCTGCTCGACGGCTTCATCGGCGCAGTCGCGCGACCCGACGCCGCGATCCTGGTGGCGGGCGATTTCAACGTCGGGCAAGACCTCGCGCGTCGCAGCTATTTCGCGCAGCGGATGTTCGGGGGGCCGATCGCCCTGACAGGCGGATCGCTGCGATGCCGGATGACGCGCGCCTGCGTGGTGAGCGAGCCGGCCGATATCGCGATCTCGACCGCCCGCGCGAAGGACTGGCTGATGTATCGCGCCCCGAACGCTCTCTCGATCCGGCCACTCGGCCTGAGCGCACCGTTCGGCCATGATGGCGCGAACGCGATGCTGTCCGATCACGTCGGGGTCATGCTCACCTATGCGCTGGACGATGTCAGTATCAGGTCCAGGCCACGGGCCATGCTGGCGAGCCGCTGACTGCTGGTTGGGCGGCAGGGCTCGGCGGAAGATCGGCTGGCCGGGCGGCTTGATGGCGAGGATTTCGTTCTGTCCGCTTCCACTGCATCAACGCCGAACTGCTGAACTTCAAAGACCCGATCAGCCCCGCGATGGCAAACGGAGGCAACCTCCGGCGGCTGAATAATCCGCTAGCTCGCAGCCGATCTCGACCCGGTGCATGACGTCCGACAGAGCCTATGGTGGCCATCCCCTGGATCGAGGCGGTATGGACCCACGACAGAAGGAGACGATCGATGACCGCGACCTACGACACGACCCTGGGGCTCTACATCGCCGGCGAATGGCTGGGGGCGGACGGGCGCGACACGCGCGACGTGCTCAATCCGGCGACCGGCGCGGGCCAGGCCGCGTTGCCGCTGGCGACCGCGGCGGACCTCGACCGCGCGCTCGAGGCGAGCCAGCGCGGCTTCGTCGCGTGGCGCGCGACGCCACCCGAGAAGCGCGCGGCGGTGCTCACGCGGACGGCGCAATTGCTGCGCGAGCGTGCCGACCATCTCGCGCGCATCGCCACGCTCGAACAGGGCAAGATCCAGGCCGAGGCCAAGGGCGAGGTCGCCTTTGCCGCGGCGCTGCTCGACTTCCATGCCGCCGAGGGGCTGCGGGTCTATGGCCGTGTCCTGCCGCGGCCCATGGGTTCGCGCAGTCTGGTGCTCCACCAGCCGGTCGGCCCGGTCGCGGCCTTCTGCGCGTGGAATTTCCCGATCATGAACGTGGTGCGCAAGCTCGCGCCGGCGTTGGCGGCGGGTTGCTCGATCATCATCAAGCCGTCGGAAGAGACCGCGGGCAGCGCGGTCGAAGTGCTGCGCTGTTTCCAGGACGCGGGGCTGCCCGGCGATGTCGCGCAATGCGTGTTCGGCGTACCCGACATGGTGTCGCGCCAGCTGCTAGCCTCGCCGATCACCCGCAAGTTGAGCTTCACCGGATCGGTGCCGGTCGGCAAGGCGCTGATGAAACTGGCCGCCGACACGATGATGCGCACGACGATGGAACTGGGCGGCCACGGTCCGGTGCTGGTCTTCGACGACTGCGATCTGGAGAAGACGCTCGACACATTGGTCGCGCACAAGTTCCGCAACGCCGGCCAGGTCTGCGTCGCGCCGACCCGCTTCCACGTGCAGGACGGCATCTACGACCGCTTCGCCGCGGGCTTCGCCGAGCGGACGCGCCGGCTGCAGGTCGGCGACGGCATGGACGCCGCCAGCCAGATGGGACCGATGGCCAACGCGCGCCGTCCCGAGGCGATCGCGGAATTCGTCGGCGACGCGACCGCGCAAGGCGCGACCCTGCTCGCCGGCGGCGACCGCGGTGCGGCAGGCGGGTTCTTCTTCCAGCCGACGGTGCTGTCCGACGTGCCGCTCGCCGCACGCGCGATGAACGAGGAACCGTTCGGCCCGATCGCGCTGCTCTCCCGCTTCGCCACCGACGAGGACGCGGTCGCAGAGGCGAATCGCCTGCCGTTCGGGCTGGCCGCCTATTGCTTTACGGAGAACGGACGCCGGCAGAACATGCTCGGCGACGCGATCGAGGCGGGAATGATCGCGATCAACAACGTCCGTCTCAGCTATCCCGACAGCCCGTTCGGCGGGGTGAAGGAAAGCGGCCATGGATCGGAGGACGGCCCCGAGGGTATCGCCGCGCACCTTATCACCAAGGCCGTCCACATCAGCTGACCGCCGCGACGGACCAGGGCGCGGTGAATTGACTGCGCCCCGGCTCGATTACGCCGCGTGGTGCATCTTCCTCGCGGACATGGACACGCGTCCGGCGGATACCGTGCTTCGACGGATCGACGAGGCTGGTGACTTCTCCCCCGGAAACTGCCGATGGGCGGCGGTTTCCTCAAGGTCGGAGCGTGCCGCCCTCGCCTGGCAGACGCGGGTCGTGAGCCCGACTCATACTTCCCGCGGGACCGGTTCAGCGCTCTCCGCGCCCGGGCGCGTCAGGCCGACCAGCCAGTCGAGGTCGTCACCGGCCGCTGCGGCCAGCATGCGCGCCTCGATCTCGCGGTAGGTCGTGAGCATGCGTTGCCCGAACGGCGTCAGCTCCGCGCCCCGCTTCGCGCCCGCACGGTGATGCGTCTCGACGACCCGCTCGGCCCACAGTCGGTTGAGGCTGTCCACGAGTTGCCACGTCCGACGATAGCTCATGCCGATGTCCCGCCCTGCAGCGGAGATCGAGCCACTGCGCGCGATGGCGTCCAGGACCAGAGCCTTGCCCGGCCCCATCGCGGGTTCGTCACCTGCCAATAACTGCAGGCTGATCTTCAGCGGTCCTGCGATAGCCATGATGCGACGTCCTCCATCGACCGCGAATGACATTCGCGGCTGACGCTGTCGACCCGTCTCCAAACCAGGACACCGCGTTCTTCAATACCGCGCAAGAACACCCACGAAGAGGCTGCGTCCAGGCTCCGGGAAGCCGTCGGTCAGGACGTAAGTGCGATCGAACAGGTTGCGGCCGCCTACGCCGACCGCCAGCTGTTCGGTGACATCGAAGTCTACGCGAAGGGCTGCGGTAACGTAGCTGCCGCTATCGTAGTAAACCGGGGCCAGCCCGTTGGCAGATGCCGGCGTTACCGTCGTCCGATCGGAGGCGAACTCGACACTCGGCACGACGTTAAGCGCTGGAACCGGACGCCAGGACACGAACGCAAAGCCCTTGTGATCCGGCACGTCGGTCAGCTCGAACGGTCGGATCAGTCCACCCATCGGCGCGGCCCCGACATCGAAGCTGCGGTGAATGTAGCTGTAGTTGGCGCCGGCGCTGAGCGTAGCGCCGAACCGGACGTCGACCGCGACCTCCGCGCCGTAATAGTCGGCTGACCCGATATTCTCGCGGCGATTTAGGTTGGCGGGCGTTCGAACCGACACCAGCGCATCGGCCAGCCAGCTATAATAGGCTGATCCTGACAAGGTGACGGCGCCGAAGCCGTGCGATGCACCGATCTCGGCGTTGGTCGCACGTTCCGGCTTCAGGTCGGGGTTCGCCAGCGCGGTTCCGAACTGGCTGGAGAAACGCTCGAATAGCGTCGGGAAGCGAGCACGCGATGACAGGCTGGCATGTGCGGCCGTTCCCTCCTCGCCGGTCCAGTCGAGCCTCCCCTGCCCGTTCCACGCCTCGGCGCCGCGTAGCGGATAGCTGAACAACCGGTTCGCCCCGGTCGCGCCTTGCGGCACACCAAACTCTTCGGCTCTGTCGAGGTCGCGCCAGTCGAAGCTCCCGCCAAACGTCAGACGCAGCGCCGGGGTGAGCGCCAGCCGGTTTTCCGCAGCGATGCTCCACGTCCGCTCGACGCTGCGCTGGTTGGGTTCGACCGTGCGAAGCGGCGAAGTCGGCCGGCTGACCTGCGCCTCATTGTGCTCGTCGCGACGATACTGGAACGCCAGCGCGACGGTGTCCGCGTCGGTCGCGCGCAGCGCCAGCTCGGCCGAACCGCCATAGGCGTTGTCGGCATACGGGCTGTCGAACGCACGCGGCAGCGACTGTGTCGTTTGGCTACGGTTATCGAAGGATTGCAGCAGGTTGGCGAGTTTATTGTAATAAGCGCGGGTCTTCAGCGTCGCGCGATCACCGAGTGCGGTCGTGGAAAGGAAATAGGTGCTCTCGACGTTCCACGTCGGCCACTTCCAGTTGCGCAATGAGACGTTGCTGGTATCGGTCAGGTGGAGCGGCGCGTTCTTCCGCCCCTCCTGCCGGGTGTAGCTCAACACATATTCGTCGGTGTCGTTTGGGGTGAAGCCGACCTTTGCATTGACCCGCCAGTCTTCCGTCTTGGAAAAGTCGCGTGCGCCGCCATTCTCGTTGACGGTTGGGGTGAAGCCACCGGGCAGATCCCAGTGATCGCTGACGTTGGCGGTGTAGCTTGCCTGCGCATACCAGTTGTCCTGCCGCGTGCCGATCAGGCCGAAGGTGGTGAGACCGGCATAATCGACGCCGCGGTCGAGATTGGCCTGCGCGCGTCCTTCGATCTCCAGCGCCTTGGTCGGCTTGCGGGTCACGAGATTGACCGCACCACCCATCGCACCCGGGCCGTCGAGCACCGAGGCATAGCCCTTGGCAACCTGTATCTCGGCGATATCGGGGGTCAGGAAGCGACCATAATCTAGCCGATTGTCGGCGGGTAGGTAGACGCGGATACCGTCGACCGACAGCGGTACCTGGAACCGGTCGAAACCGCGCACGAACAACAAACGCTCATTGCGTGAGCCGCCCGAATTACCCGCCGTGACGCCCGGGATAAGGTTAGCGGCATCGTCGAGCGTACGCCGATCGAAGGCGTAGATCGCCTCCTGTCCGACGCTGTCGGCACCGATCGCGATACCAGGATCGCGTTTGCCGGTGACGATGATCTGGCCGAGGCTGAACGTACCGTCTGCGTCGGTCTGAGCGACGGTGGTATCCGGCTTGCGGCGCTCCTGTGCTATCGCAGGCGTGGCGATCGCCAACAGGCTGACGGCGCAAAACAGGTGACGCATCGGTAATTCCCCCTTGTCGGCGCGGGGGCTGCTATCGCAAACTTCACCGCTACTATATTCCGTCATATACAGAACAACGCCGGATGGAGAAGACCGACCATGATGCTGATCCCACTGCTTCTCCTCGCCGTCGCATCGCCGGCGACTCAGGCGATGGCGCACACGGACACCGCCTGTCCCGCAAAACCCGCCCCTTTGCCGGCCGGGCTCGGGGGTTGGGTGCGCAAGCAGCAGGTCCGCGCTGGCGCGTCTGCCAGGGCGGCCACCATGCTGCCGATCGGCACGGGCGTTGCCGCAACGCTGATGCCGACACCCAAGATCGCTTACGCCGTACGGCCCGAGAAACCGGGCGGTTCGGTAAGCAGCGGCGGCATCTTCGCGTTTACCGCGCCTGCCGCTGGCCGCTACCGCGTCGCGTTGGGGTCGGGAGCGTGGATTGATGTGCTGAGCGGCGCCACCCCGGTGGCGTCCGTCGCGCATGGCCACGGTCCTGACTGTACGGGGTTACGCAAGATGGTCGACTTTGATCTGCAACCCGGTCGCTACCTTCTTCAGATCGCCGGCAATGGCACCACGACGCTGCCGCTGATGGTGGCGCGCATGCCGTGAAAGTTAGGCTGCTCGGGCTATCGGCAGCGGCCTTCCCGATCTCGACCACGGCACCGTCCTGGCGCTGGACGCTGCCAGCCGGAGTGACGGCTCCGGCGGTTCCTGCTGACAACCCGGTAACGGATGCGAAGGTCGCGCTCGGGCATCGGCTGTTCTACGATGCCGATCTGTCGATCGATCAGCGGCTGATGGCAGGCAATGGCGTCATCTGCTCGACGAGCCGTTCGGGCAACGTCCGGGACAACGCGGCAATGGAGAACGTCTTCTCGTCGATGAAGACCGAACGGAAGTTTGGCTCGAGCCGCCGTACCCAGTTACACCAATATCTTTCTCTGCTACCGCACGGGCCGATGCGTAGGCTCCTGCCTTTCCTTGCCTGTCTGATGCTCGTCCTGACCGCGTGGGTCGGGGTGGCGCATGCGGCTGAGATCGGCGGGTGCATCGAGACGAGTCAGTACGAAGCCGCGTCGCACGTCGATGGCGACGGCGACCAGGTCGTGGGCGACGCCGACAAGGGCTATCCGCACCATCACGGCAGCTGCCACGCCCACCATATGAGCGCGCCGGACGCCGACACGCTGTCCGGCACGACCGGTCCGGCCGGCTCCACGCTAGCGTCCTTCGACAGCGCCACGCTCGTCGGCCGCGATGCCGACGCCACGCTGAGACCGCCACAGGCCTGACACGTCGATCGGGTGCGCCGTGCGCGCCCGCGTCCCCGTCGTCAGGAGCATCCCAATGCATCGTATTTTCGCGGCTATCGTGGCCGCAGGCGCCTGCGCATCGTCGCTGCAGGCCCAGACCATTCCGCCAGCCTCGGCGGAACCGATCCTCACGCTCGCCGAGGCGCTGGCCCGCGCCGGCGCGTCTTCGCCCTTCCAGGATGCCGCGTCCGCCGGCGTTCGAGCTGCCGAGGCGCAGCGCCGGGTCGCCGCGCTTCGGCCGAACCCGTCGATCGTTGCCGAGAGCGAGAACGTCGCTGGAACCGGCATGTATCGGGGCGTGCGCTCATCCGAGACGACGGTCGGACTGGCACTGCCCTTGGAACTGGGCGGCAAGCGGCAGGCGCGGGTGGCGCTTGCCGACGCGCAGATAGGCCGCGCGGGTATCGCGGCGGAGATCGCCCGCGCCAACCTCCGATTGCGGGTCACGCAGGCCTATGTTGGTGCGGTGGCCGCGCAACGTCGTGCCGGGGTCGCGCGCGATCAGGTCGGGATCGCTGCCGAGGTGCTCCGCGCCGCCAGAGTGCGGGTACAGGCAGGGCGCGCCTCACCGTTGGAGGAACAGCGCGCAGACGTTGCGCGCCTTGCGACCGAGGGCGCTTTGGAACGGGCGGACCGATCGGCCGCCGTCGCCGCGACGAACCTTGTCCGGCTTATCGGAATGCCGGTCGGCGCGCTCGACAACTCCTGGTTCCAGCAGGTGGGCGCGCTCGGCCCCGTCCGGCAATCCGTTTCGACGGGTACGCTCATCGCCGCCGCTGCCCGCGCGGATCTCGACACCGCGACCGCGCAGGTGCGGCTCGCGCAAAGCCAGCGCGTACCGGACCTGACGCTCAGCGCCAGCGCACGGCGTCTCGAACAGACCAACGACACGGCCGCCGTCTTCGGCGTCTCGATCCCGCTTACCGTCTTCAACGGCGGCCGATCGGCTGTCGCCGTTGCTGACGCGCAGCGCGACCAGTCGGACGCGCTGCGGCGGGTCGCGCTACTCGACGCCGAGCAGGATATCGCGACCACGCAGGCGGAGGCCGCGAACGCCGCAACTACCGCGCGCAACGCGACCGGGCCTGCGCTCGCTGCTGCCGTGGAGGCGGCGCGGATCGCGCGCATCGGCTACCGCGAAGGCAAGTTCGGGCAACTCGACCTGCTCGACGCGGAGCGGACGCTTCTCGACACCAGGACCGCCGCGATCGATGCGCTCGCCGCCTATCACGACGCACGCGCGCGCCTCGAACGGCTGACTGCCGAAGCGCCGATTGCCAAGGACACCGACCGATGAACCGCACGACCCTCCGCGCGATCGCGCCCGCTGCCGTTCTGGCCCTTGCAGGCTGTGGCCCCTCGCCCGACCCGACGCCAGCTGCAAAAGCTTTGGCGAACGAGGACCGTGAGAAGGCCTCCGGCGATCCCACGGTCGCGACCCTGTCGGCGCAGCAGATTGCAGACGCCGGTATCGAGGTCACCCGCCCGACCGTCGGCGGCGTCGCCGGCGCGATCGAACTGCCTGCGACGATCGAGGGCGATCCGCAGGGCGTCCAGGTCGTGGCCGCGCCTATCGGCGGCCGGCTGGTCTCGCTCACGCGCAACCTCGGCCAATTTATCGGCCGCGGCGGGACGCTGGCGATTATCGAGAGCCGCGAGGCAGCGTCGCTCAACGCGGAGGTCGAGGCGGCCAGTGCGCGGTCCGCGCTTGCCCAGTCGAACCTACGCCGCGAACAGCGACTGTTCGCCGAACGCGTGTCGCCCGAGCAGGATCTCGTCGCCGCTCGCACCGCCGCAACCGAAGCCAACATCGCGCTCCGACTCGCGCGGCAGCAGCTGTCGGCCACGGGTGGCGGCGGCGGCGCGCTCAACCGTATCGCGGTACGCTCCCCGATCGCCGGCCAGGTGATCGCCCGGTCGGCCACGCTGGGGCAACAGATCGCGGCCGACGCCGAAATCTTCCGCGTCGCCAACCTCACCAAGGTGTCGGTGACGATGTCGCTCGTTCCCGCTGACGCCGGTCGCGTAAAGCCGGGTGCACGCGTGGAAGTCACGTCCGCCGGCCGCCGCCAGGACGGCCGCGTGACCTTCGTCTCGCCGATCCTCGACGAAACCACGCGCCTTGTCCCCGTGATCGCGACGATCGACAATGCGGGCGGCCTCTGGCGCGTCGGCGAGAATGTCGGCGTGTCGGTGCTGCTCCCTGCAAGCGGGGACCGCAGCATCGCCGTGCCCTCGGCCGCCGTGCAGATGATCGGCGACCGGCCACACGTGTTCGTGCGCACCGCGACCGGGTTCCGTGCGACCCCGGTGACGCTCGGCCGCACCAACGGCGGCGCGGTCACCGTGACCGCGGGCCTGACCGGCGAGGAGCGCATCGCCTCGACCAACTCGTTCACGCTCAAGGCCGAACTCGGCAAGGGCGCGGCGAAGGACGAGGACTAGGCCATGCTCTCGCGCATCGTAACGCTCGCCGTCGAGAAGCGCTGGCTGGTCCTGCTGCTGACGGTCGCCGCGGCGCTCGCCGGCGTGTTCGCGATCCAGCGGCTGCCGATCGACGCCGTCCCCGACATCACCAACAACCAGGTCCAGATCAACGTCCGCGCCCCCGCGCTCTCGCCCGACCAGATCGAGAAGCAGGTCGCCTTCACCGTCGAGACCGCGCTCGCCGGCATCCCCGGCCTCGACTACACGCGGTCGCTCAGCCGCAACGGCTTCGCGCAGGTCACCGCGGTGTTCGACGAGAAGACCGACATCTACTTCGCGCGGTCGCAGGTGGCGGAGCGGCTGCGCACCGCCGAGGAGGACCTGCCTGACGACGTGGTGCCCGAGATGGGACCGATCGCTACCGGGCTCGGCGACATCTTCATGTGGACGGTCGAATACCGCGAGCTCGACCAGGTCCGTCACCGCAACGGCGAGCCCGGCCTGCAAAAGGACGGCAGCTACATCACGCCGGAAGGCGACCATCTCGTCAGCGAACGCGACAAGGCGACCTATCTGCGCACGGTGCAGGACTGGATCGTCACGCCGCAGCTGAAGAGCACCGCGGGTCTCGCCGGCGTCGACAGCCTCGGCGGCTACACCAAGCAGTATCTCGTCGTCCCCGATATCCAGCGGATGGCGGCGATGAAGATCACGTTGAACGATCTCGCCACCGCGCTCGAGCGCAACAACACCAGTGCCGGCGCCGGCATCGTCGACCGCAACGGCGAGGGTCTCGCGGTCCGCGCCGACGGCCGGATCCGCAACGCCGAAGACCTCGCGCGCACCGTCGTCGCGACGCGCGAGAGCGTGCCGATCCTGCTCAGTCAGATCGCCACCGTCCGCACTGGCCAGGCGCTACGGATGGGCTCGGCCTCCGAAAATGGCCACGAAGTCGTCGTCGGCACCGCGGTCATGCGGATCGGGGAGAACAGCCGTACCGTCTCTACGGGCGTCGACATGCGGCTGGGGGAGATCGGCCGCGCGCTTCCCGTGGATGTTGTGGTGAAGCCAGTGCTCAACCGCACCGAGCTCGTCAATTCGACGATCGCGACGGTGGCCCGCAATCTGGCCGAAGGGGCTGTGCTGGTCATCGTCGTGCTGTTCGTGCTGCTCGGCAATTTCCGCGCCGCGCTGATCGCCGCGCAGGTGATCCCGATTACCATGCTGCTCACGAGCATCGGCATGCTGAAGGCCGGCGTGTCCGCGAACCTGATGAGCCTCGGCGCGCTCGATTTCGGGCTGATCGTCGACGGCGCCGTCATCATCGTCGAGAATGCGCTCCGCCGCATGGGCGACGCGCAGCACGGTCGCGGCGATCCATTGCCGTTGCGAGAAAGGCTCGACCTGGTCGCGGCATCCGCGCGCGAGATGATCCGACCGTCAGTTTATGGCCAGGCGATCATCATCCTCGTCTACGCGCCGCTGCTCACCTTCACCGGCGTCGAGGGCAAGATGTTCGAACCGATGGCGCTGACCGTCATCATCGCGCTCGTCTTCGCGTTCGTCCTGTCGATGACGTTCGTCCCCGCGGCGATTGCGATCGCGCTCAGCCAGCGCGTCGACGAGAAGGAAAGCCGGATCATCGGCTGGCTGCGCCGTCGCTACGAACCGGGCCTCGGCAAGGCGATGCGACGCCCGAGCATCACCCTGAGCATCGCGGTCGGCGCGCTTGCGCTGGCGGGTGTCGCCTTCACCACGCTCGGCCAGGAATTCCTGCCGCAGCTCGACGAGGGCAACATCCTCGTCCAGGCGGTCCGCATCCCCGGCACCTCGGTCGATCAGAGCCAGGCGATGCAGTTCCAGGTCGAGAAGGTCCTTTCCCGCCAACCCGAGGTCCGCTTCGCCTTCTCGCGCACCGGCACGTCCGAGATCGCCAGCGATCCGATGCCGCCCAACGCCACCGACACCTTTGTTATCCTGAAGCCCAAGGCGGAATGGCCAGACCCGAGCCTCGCCAAGGAAGCGCTGGTCGCGCGGATGGAGCAGCAACTTTCGACACTGCCCGGCAACGCGTACGAGATTACCCAACCGATCCAGATGCGCTTCAACGAACTGATCGCGGGCGTGCGCGGCGACATCGCGGTCAAGGTGTTCGGCGACGACTTCGGGGGCATGAACGCTGCCGCGGACCGCATCGCCGAAATCCTGCGCAAGACAAGGGGCGCGGTCGACGTCCGCGTCGAGCAGACCGAGGGCCTGCCGATGCTCGACATCCGCCCGAACCGCATGGCGATGTCGCGGATCGGCGTCACCGCGGGCGACGTGCAGGACACCGTGGCCGCCGCGATCGGTGGACGCGAGGCCGGCATGATCTTCGAAGGCGACCGGCGTTTCCCCGTCGTCATCCGCCTGTCCGAAGCGTCGCGATCGGACCTTACTCAGGTGGCGCAGATCCCCGTCCCGACATCGGCAGGCGGGTTCGTACCGCTATCGACCGTCGCCGACATCGCGGTCGTCGATGGACCCAACCAGATCAGCCGCGAGAACGGCAAGCGCCGCGTGGTCGTCCAGGCCAACGTCCGCGACCGCGATGTCGCAGGCGTCGCCGCCGACGCGCGCGCGGCGATCGATGCCCGGGTGACGATGCCGCCCGGTACCTATGTCGAATGGGGCGGGCAGTTCGAGAACCTCGCCTCCGCACGCGACCGCTTGATGCTCGTCGTGCCAGTCTGCTTCGCGGTTATCATGCTGCTGCTCTACGGCGCGCTCGGCTCGGTCCGCGACGCGGCGATCGTGTTCACCGGCGTGCCGCTCGCGCTGGTCGGCGGCGTCCTCGCGCTCGTGGTTCGCGGCATGCCGTTCTCGGTCTCCGCTGCGGTCGGGTTCATCGCGCTGTCGGGGATCGCCGTCCTCAACGGGCTGGTGATGGTGTCGTCGATCCACGACTTGATGGCACGCGGCATGGACAGGGCACGCGCCGCGCACGACGGCGCGCTCGCCCGGTTGCGCCCCGTGGCGATGACTGCGCTCGTCGCCAGTCTCGGCTTCGTCCCGATGGCGCTCGGCCACGGGGCCGGCGCCGAGGTGCAGAAGCCGCTGGCGACCGTCGTCATCGGCGGACTGATCTCGGCGACGCTGTTGACGCTGTTCGTGCTGCCGACGCTTTACGCGCGGTTCGGGGGATGGCGGGCGTCGGAGGATGTGACCTCCGGGGGCGAGCTTGATTGTGGGGACGCTCGATGAGCGGAACTGCCCGCCGCGTCGGGCTCCCTCAACTTCAGTCATTCGTTATTGGGCTGAACGACAGCGCTGAGCAGCGCAAAATCTCTATCGGTTCGAGGGGCATTCGAAATCGATCGGTGCACTTTCAGCAGTCTTTGCGCTGGGCGATGCTGCTGGGCCACCCGAGACGATCGCCGGGTAGCCGGTCCCGAGCACCGCCTTCTTCGCGGCGCCGCTGAACATTTCCTGCACCATGACGATGTCCGGGGCCGTTCCGGACGCGCGGGCGGCAGCAAGATGGCGGGCGATCTCGGCGAGCCGCGGTGCCCGCCCGCGTCGCGCGGGCCATCCCAGACCTTCGATATTGTAGGTCAGCACGGAGATGGTCGCGGTGTTCGGAGCGTCGGCTCGCCAAACGGGTGCAATCGCCGCATTGCAGGCGAGATGCCGGGTTGGGGGAACGGTTCCGCAGCCGACAACGCCGAGCGACAAGCTGGCGATGAGGACCAGACGCTTCATGCTTCTACCCAGTCATCTTCGTTTGATGCATCAGAATTTGATTTCGGGCTGGGGGCCAAATCTATGTCCAAAGGGTCGGTGTCGAACGTTTCTGCCACGTGAATGCTCCGGTCAAACTGCCATGCATCGAAAGCGCTGCAGCATCACCGCGTGAACAGGAACCCCACCACAAGCAGGAACAGCGCGCCTTCGATCAGTCCCAGAGACACGTTCCCGGCAGCGCGCAGGTAGCCGATGTTCAGGACCTTCGCGAACCAGCGTGTCTCGACGAGCCAGAAATTGGCGATGCTGGCGACGACCAGCCAATGCCCGATGGTGCGCGCCATCGGATGAAGGTCCAGTCCGAGGCTGGTTCCAGCACTGATCCCGAGCGCGAACACGGCGGCGGGGTAGCATTGCTCGTAGAAGGGCTGACGAAGCGTACCTCGGTCCAGCCTGATCTTGCGGTGCCGTACCAGGCGCGCCGCAAGGAACAGCGGAAACGACGCGAAGACGATGATCCGCAAGATCAGGGCGCTGGCGGTGTCGCTCACCAATCCAGCCAGGCCGTGGCGGTTGGCGATGATCGCGTCGGTCTGGCCCAATGCCGTGGCGACGCCGTGGCCCAGCAAAAGCGCCAGCGCCAGGAAAAGCGGTGGGCTCAGCACCGCGGCATATTGCTTGTCGTCGGGGAGCGCGGCCTCGCGATCGATTTCGTCCATGATCCCGATCGGCGTGACGACTGCCCGCCACAGCGTCAGCGGGAAGAACAGCAGCCAGCTCATCACTTCGTAGAGAAGTTCGTCGAGCGAATTGAGCCACTTCATGAAGTCCATACGACATCATGAGCGATCGGATCGTTGCTCGCAACGCTGGCATCTCGCACGCTCCGGTCTTTGATGCGTCGCGCTGCACGCGGTGGTCTCCCGGGCTATCCGGAAAGCCATGGGTGCGTGCATCTACCCTATGGCTTTTCGCGCGAGCTTTTCGGTATCACGGCCCCGGGGCGACCGTCGTGATCGATGGTAACGCGGCGGATCATGTCCGCACGTCGGACACCAGTCTGCTCGCGCCGTTCGACGGTAAAGGGCGGCGGGTCGAACGAGCATTTCTGCGTGGTCAGCAGTTCCACTGGACTCCAGATCGGTCGCCCATCGGGCCGATCAACCGTCTTCGGCTACCACGCGGTTTCTATGACGCAGGGCGCGCGGCGCTCCGGCCGGGAACCACGATCCTCATTACCCAGTCGCGCGTCGGCACGAGTGGCGGCGAGCGGATCACGGTTATGGACGTGGTGGTACCACGACCGTAAAATACGTGCGTCTTGCCGATCAAATGGAGCGGGGCGAACAGGGGAACGCATGTGTCGGTCATGAAAAGCTCAACTGCCCTCACCGTTTCGCTTCTTCTCTCGACATTCGCGCCGGCAATTGCAGCCGCGCAGTCCACAGGCCTTGAAGACATGGTCGGCGCGCGTGCCGGTCAGGCAGAGGCGGAGCTTCAACGTCGCGGTTATACCAATATCCGGGCTGAGAAGGGCGACGACCGCAGCTACAGCTATTGGTGGAACGCCGAACGCCGCCAGTGCGTGACCATCGCGACGATGGACGGTCGTTACAACTCGGTCCAGCCGACGACGCCGCCCGATTGCCGCAAGCCCGCGAGCCTTAATCCGACGCCTGGATATCCGACCCAACTCCCCGGTCGCCCCCAACCTAGCTATCAGCCCGATCCCGGCTATTCGCGGCCTCCGTATCGCCCCGGCGACAACCAGCCCAGCTATCCCGCAGGCGGTCCGATAATTGGTGGCAGGCCCGTAAGCCTCGGCTTGGTCTGCTTCGGCGACGGCTCGAAAAACGGCATCGCGAGCGGTACGACCTGGACGTGGAACCGCGACCGCGACCGCTACGAATATGGCACCTACAACCAGACGACCCGCGAGGTCTTCGATGCGTCGCTGATGGTGCAGACATGGGATGGTGGCGGGCGCATCCGCCTGCCGCGATCGCTGATCCCGCCGATCAATTCGCGCGGCAACAATGGCTGGTGGGACCTGTATGACGTCGTCGCCGGTCCCGACGTCATCCGGGCGAGCTACCGTCTGAATGGCCTGAACAAGCCGCGCGTCGTGATCGACCGGCGGACCGGGCGGATCACCGTACAGGGGACCGCAAGCTACGGCTTCCGTGGCTCGTGCGACATGATCGGTCGGGAAACGCGCAAATTCTAGGCGTCGTGCCAGGCGGTGGTAATCTCGCGATAAATTTCCGTACGGCCGACGACGCGCGGACACAGTGGATCGACCGATTGATGTTGCGAGGTGGATCGTGGAAGTCTTCGCGGATATGTCCGGCGCATGATACCGATTCTGACCGCCTTCGTCGCGCTGGCGACACCCACGTCGCCAGTCGCGGCACCGCAAGCGGACGCCATCATCCGGCATGTCACAGTCGTCGACGTCGAACGCGGACAGGAGAAAGCGGAACAGGCCGTGGCCTGGCGGAATGGCACGATCGTCGCCGTCGGCAACGATGCGACGATCGCGAGACGCTGGCAGGCCGCCACCATCATCGAGGGCAAAGGGCGCTACCTCATCCCGGGACTGTGGGACATGCACGTCCACTTCGGGGGCGGTCCCGATCTCGTCGAGGAAAACAAGGCGCTGCTGCCGCTCTATATTGCGCATGGCATCACCACGATCCGCGACTGTTCGGGCGACTTGCCGAACCAGGTGCTGTCATGGCGCGACGCCATCGCGCGCGGCACGCTGTTCGGCCCCCGGCTGCTGACCTCAGGCGCCAAGCTTGAGGGCATCAATCCAATCTGGAAAGGGACGATCGAGGTCGGCAACCGCGCCGACGTCGATGCGGCCATAGCGCATGAGAAGGCAGTCGGTGTCGATTTCGTCAAGATTACCGATAGCACGCTCGACCCTAAGCTCTTCCTGTACGCGGTGTCCCGCGCGCGAACGGCAGGCTTGCGCGTGTCGGGTCACATTCCGATGCAGGATACCGTCGGCCAGGCGGTCGATGCCGGCATCAGCTCGATCGAGCATCTCGATTATGCTTACAAGGCGGGAGTGAAGGACGAGGCGACCATCGCTGCCGACTTTGCGGCGGGGCGCATCGACCGGGCCGAAGCCAACCGCCGGATCGACACCGGCTTCGATCCGGCAACCGCCATGGCCGCGTATCGACGTTTGGCTGCCAAGTCCGTCTTCGTCACCCCGACGCTCAACATCAGCAACATCACCGCGCATCTGGACAAAGCGACGCACGCCAACGACGCGTACCTCGCCTATATCGGTCCCGGCCTGCGCAAGACATATGAATGGCGGGTCCAGCGCGCCGCTACTGCGACGCCGGCGGAAATCGAGGCGCGTCACGCCCATTTCGATCGCATGGCCGCGATCCTGCCATTGCTTCACAAAGCGGGCGTGACGATCATGGCCGGCACTGATGCAGGCTTTCTCAACAGCTTTGATTATCCCGGCATCGGCCTTCACGATGAACTGGCTCTCTACGTGAAATATGGCCTTACGCCCGCTCAGGCGCTGGCGTCGGCCACACATGCCGGCCCCGCATGGTTTGGTGAGTTGGATCGCTATGGAGGCATCGCGCCAGGAAAGGCGGCGGATCTCGTGCTCCTCGATCACGACCCGCTGCGATCCATCACCGCAACGCGCGCGATCCGGATGGTCGTGCAGCGCGGACGTTCGTACGATCGCGCGGCGCTCGACGCCATGCTCGCCACCACGCGCGCGAAAGTCTCCGAATGGAATGCGACTGCCAACCGGGTTCGGTGAAGGCCTCACCCGCAGGAAAGCCTGCTCACGATTGGTGATGCCAGCCCCAATGCCATCAGGCTGCCAAACCAACCCGGCGACTATTGGCTCTTCTGGTCTGCCTTGGCTGCGGCGATTTGTGGCAGAGGACCCAACCCGGTGCCGCCACATGAAGCTTTAGCGACTATACTTGATGCCGGGCTTCAGAGCGCCGCGCGGCGGGCAGCTGCAACAGGTCTTCCCTCTCCTATGGGAGAGGGAAGACGCTGACGGCCGAGCAGAGGGAGGGTATCGAATATGGTGGTCCGCCGCTCAGTCGATGTCGCCGAAGCCATGGCCGACCGTGATCTTCACGCCGGTGTCCGTGCCGGCACCCGCGCCTTCCCACCAATAGGGCAGCCGCTTGCGCGTGCCGGTGGCGACCTCATTCAGCGTTGCCGCATCGTACAGCCGCCCGCCAAGCATCACCCGCGAAACCTTGTCGCTGTTGCGGATATCGACGCTTGGATCGGCATCGAGAACGACGAGATCGGCGAGCTTGCCTACCTCTAGGGAGCCGACATCCTTGTTGTACCCCAGCGAGCGCGCCGATTCGATCGTGCCGGCACGCAGCGCCTCGACGGGTGTGAAACCGCCACGCACGAAGCTCCATAGCTCCCAGTGTGCGCCAAGCCCCGGCTGCTGCCCGTGCGCGCCGATCGCCACGGGCACGCCCTTGTCAGCGAGCTTCTTCGCCTCGCGCGCGGTCGCGCCGTCGACATAATCCTCCTCCGGCGCGATCTCCCGCCGCGCGTTCTGCGCGGCGAGCAACGCGGGCGGCGCGTGGCGGCTGAGCAAGGGATGCCGCCAGACATCGCTATGCGCGCGCCAGTAGGGATCGCCCGCCGGCCCGCCATAGGCAACGACCAAGGTAGGCGTGTAGCCGACGGTCGACTGCGACCATAAGCTCACCACATCGGCGTAGAAATGTTCCAGCGGCACATTGTGCTCGACGGTGGAATTGCCGTCCTGCACCAGGCTCATGTCCAGCGTGAACAGCGAGCCGCCCTCGGGCACGACCTCCATATTTTCGGCCTGTGCGGCGGCGACGACCATCTGGCGCTGTTCGCGGCGCGGCTGGTTGTAGTTCTTCACGCTGTGCGCGCCTTGCGCCTTGAGGCGGCGGACGACGGCGAGCGCATCCTCGTACGTGTCGATCTGCGCGTACACGTCCGCGGACTTGGCGCCGTAGATGATCTCGCCGGTCGAGAAGGTACGGGGCGCGAGCAGCATGCCGGCCTGCTGCATTTCCGCCGCCGGGAAGATTTCGGCCGACCGAGATGAGGGATCGTGGATCGTCGTCGTGCCGAGGGCGAGATTGGCCATTGCCGACCAGTTCTGCTGCGGCACCAGTTCGTCGTCACCCTGCGGCCCATGCGCGTGCGCATCGACGAGGCCCGGGATGATCGTCTTGCCGGCGAGGTCGACGGTTTTGGCGCCTGCGGGCACCGTGACCGAGCCGCGCGGGCCGATCGCGACGATGCGGTCGCCCCGGATCAGTATCGTGGCGTCGTCGATGATCCCGCCATCCTTTGCGGCCATCGTGATGACGCGCGCACCGGTGAGGGCGACCGTACCCGTGGCCTTGGCAGCCGTCACGGGCATCGACAGCGACACGCCGGTGCGGGGTGCGGCGAACTTCGGCGCATCCTCACCAGCTGGCGCATCGCGGAACAGCGCGCTGGTCTGCGCGGTGTACAGCGTCGGGCCGGCGCTCCAGTGGATCGCCTTGCCGTCGTTCGACCAGTTGATGAAGTCCGCGCCGTCGCCGCTGACGCGGGTGATCGGCAACGGCCCGGACTTGGCCAATCCGTCCGCCGTCACTGCCTGCTTGCCCGGCATCAGCGGCATCACGAACGCCTCGTAATTCTGCCGGAAGGCGATGTAGTCGCCCGCGGGCGAGACCTGGTAATCGTTGACCAGTTCGCCCTCGGCATGGACGCGACGGTCCTGCCCGTCGAGCCCGGTGCTGATCAGCTGGCGCTTGTCCTTTTCATTGACGATCAGGAACACGCGGTCGCTGACCGCGCCGAATTGCGGCGACGCGGCGTCCTTGGCGATGCGCACCGGCGCGCCGCCGGTCGTCGCGACGCGGTACGCCCCGACGCCGGGATTGCCGCGCGCGGACGTCAGCCGGCCGCCCTCACCCTGTTCGAATACGATCGTCCGGCCATCGGGCGAGAAGCGCGGGATGCGGTAATGCCCGGCGACGGTCGTGACGGTGCGGGGCGCGCCGCCGCCGGCTGCGACGGTGCGGACCTGGCCGAGCCCCGCATCGCTCCAGCCGACGAACACGATCTGGCGCCCATCGCGCGACCAGCTCGGGAACAGCTCCAACTCCTCCTGCCCGCGCGTCAGCCGCGTCGGCGTGCCGCCCGCGATCGGACGGGTCCACAATTTACCGAGCGTTTCGAACACCACCGTGTGGCCATCAGGTGAGACGCTGGCCCAGCGCGGCATTTTCGTCATGAAGCGGTCCGGCGCTACCTCGATCTGTGGGTGAACCGCATCGACGATCACGCGCGTATCGTCGATGCGGAACGGGATCACCGCGCCGCTGCCGTCGGCCGGATTCACGCGGCGCAATTTGCCGCCGGCCCAGAACACGATCTCCTTGTCGCCCGGCGTCCAGGCCATCTCCGGATAGACGCCGGTCACCGCCCAGGTTTCCTGTACGTCGCGATCGAGCGGGCCGTACACCACACGCTCGACGCCGCTGGCCAGATCCTTGACCCACAATTTGGTAATGTTGTTCTCGCGCCGTACGAATGCGATCCGCTTGCCGTCCCGGCTTGGCGTCGGGCGTACCGATCCGCCGACGCCGGAGATGACGGTGGTCACCTCGCCCGAATCCAGGTCGTAGCGCTCGATATCGAACAGATCGGTGCGCGAATTCTGCGCATATTCGAAGATCGGGCCGGGCGACACGTTGCGCGTGTAATAGATGCTCTTGCCGTCACCTGCGTAGATCGGCTCACCCAGCTCCTTCTGCAGCACTTCGCTGGCACGCTTGACAAGCTGCACGCCGCCGCCGCCCGACACGTGATACAGCCAGATCTCACCGGTGCCGAGCGACCGCCCGGTGGTGAAATGCTTCTTCGCCGCTATGAAGCGCCCGTCCGGGCTCCAGCTCGGCTGATTGAGCAGGCGGAAATCTTCCTTGGTGACCTGCTTCTTGTCGCTGCCGTCGGCGTTCATAACCCAGATATTGTCGCCGCCGCCGCGATCCGAGGTGAAGGCGATCCGCCGCCCGTCGGGCGAGAAGCGCGGCTGATGCTCGAACGCGAGGCCGTCGGCGATACGCGTCGGCGTGCCGCCCGAGATCGGCATCGTATAGATGTCGCCGAGCAGATCGAAGGCAAGCGTGCGGCCGTCGGGCGAGACGTCGACGTTCATCCAGCTGCCTTCTTCGACCCGGATCGGTACTTCGCGCGTTTTCAGGCCGCGCGGATGGGTGACGTCCCATACAGGCGGCTTCTTCGGCGTCGCGACGGCGATGGGGGCGACAGGCGCCATCGCTAGCGGGGGCAACGTGCCGGTCTGTTCCGGAACCGCGGCGGTCGCCTTGTCCTCCGGCCCTTGCGTCTGCTCGACCGGCTTGTTCACTGGCGGCGGCGCGCTCTGAGCGGAAAGCTGCGTAGCCATCAGGCATAAGGCAATAGCGGTATATGTATGCTTCACGGTGCGCGGATCTCCTGTTGCGCGCCAGTTTAGCCGATCCACCGCCGCGGTCACCCGCAAAGATCAGGGCGGATGCTGCGGTCGCATGGCAGCGCTCGTCTCGGCAACCGTGACGATGCGCTCGGGGCCTATACGCCCACTACCCACCCCCTTACGATCGGCGCATTTGACCTAACAGCGCCCCTACGATGCCTTTCAAAGCGCTCTCGGCCGCAGGTCGGCGACCAGCCGTCCTTCGGCGTTCATCATTGCCGGGACGATGCCGGGCTTTTCTCGAAACGGTGCCTCGTCATCGTTACCGAAGATCGTGCACCACCAGCGGCCCTCCTTGTCCTTGAAGATGTTGCCGCCGCCTCCGCAGGGAACGCTCTCGTACCGGTCTCGGTACGGTCCGAAGGGCTTGTCCGCGGTGGCGAGCGCGAAGGAGTAGCGGTTGGGGACGAACCGATCGACCGCGCCGAGATAATAGCGGCCGTCATGCTTGAACATCGTCGCGCCTTCGAAACCGATGTCCTTGAAATCGCGCCGAACGCACTTCTTGTTGTGATGGGCCGGGTCCGGATCCGGCGTGTCGAGCACGATCGGCTGCCAGTCGCCGTCGTAGCCGGACAGGTCCGGCTTCAGCCGTACCATCTCGAATGCGCCGCCATAGGTGAGGTAGACCGAGCCGTCGTCATCGCCGAACAGCGTCGCGTCGATCCCATTGCGGAGCGGCGCATCGGGCGAGAAGGCGTGGACATAGGGTCCCTCCGCACGGCCCGTGGTGCTGCGCAGCACCGCGATCCCCGAGCGGCTGACCGAATGGCAGATATAGTAATTGCCGTTGATGAAGTGGATCTCCGGCGCCCAGATCGCGCGGAAATAATCGCCCTTGCGGATCGTCCAGCGCTTCTCCCAGCCACCGTCCCGCTCGATGCTCCAGACCAGGCCGAGATAATCCCACCGCTTCAGGTCGGGCGAGCGCCAGAGTTCCACGCCGTCGTTCTGCTTCCAGATGTCGTCCCCGGTCGATCCGGTCATGTAGTAATTGCCGTCGCCGCCAAGGCAGACGATCGTGTCGCGCAGGTGGGCGTGGAGCAACGGCTTCACCGGCGGGATCAACCCCTGCGATACCACCCGGCCGGAATCGGAATTGTCCCACGGCAACAGGTTCTTCGGCGACGGTCCCGGACCGCGATAGCGTACGCCCTTGCGATCGACCGCCGCCTCGCTGGTGACCCAGCCGCCGCGTTCTGTCGCCGGGGTTACGCGTTCGCCGGGCCCGCTGCGTCCCTTCACGTCGTAATAGCCACGCGGCGGCGGCGCGACCGGGCGGCCGACATCGTCATCGACCGGAAAGGGCGGCCGCTTCATGACAGGCTGCCCTTGCGCCAACGCCCGCGGCCCGGTGGCCAGCAACGCCCCGCCCGCCGCCGCGAGCATCGTGCGCCGGTTCATCAGCACGTTTTCCATCGTCGTTTCTCCCTGCCCAACCGGATCAGAATTTGAAGCGAGCGCCGAAATAGAATTGGCGGCCGAAGCGGTGGTTCAGGACGACACGGTCGCTCGCGTCGATATACTGGTCCTTGGGCTCGTCGGTCAGGTTGTTGCCCTCGACCGTCAGCGTGATGGTCTTGGTGACGTTGACGCCGATCGAGGCATCGACGTTAAGCGCCCCGTTGACGCCTTCCTCGGTGTTCTGATCGCGCGCGCCGCCGCCGAACGCCTCGATATAGCCCGACCGGTACGAGACCGAGCCGCGCATGCTGAGCAGGGAATCCTCGTAGAACACGGTAGCGTTGGCGGTGTGCGTCGACAGGTTGGTCAATGGTCCGATCACGGTCCCCAACCCGCCCGGCCCCGGATAGCGAAGGTCGGCCTTCACGTAGGTGTAATTCGTCAGCACGCCCAGGTTGCGCAGGATGCCCGGCAGGAACGACAGCTGGTGCTGGTAATTGACCTCGAACCCCTTCAGCTTGCCGCCCTCGCCATTGATCGTGCGGCGAACGGTGACGGGTACGTCGGCCGCCAGGCCTTGGTCCGTCGCCAGATTGAGCGGGAAACCAAGCTGGTTGAACGGCACCAGGGTCGAAATCTGCGTTCCGCTGAGCGAACCGATATTCTTCTGGAACAGGCTGACCGCGAGCAGCGATCCGCGCGCGAAATACCATTCGGCGGATACATCCAGGTTCGATGCCTCGGTCGGGTTCAGGAAGGGATTGCCCTGGTTGAACACCTGGTTCGCGGCCTGCAGCGTCAGACTGCCGCCGGGGGACAGTGCACCGAGGCCGGGACGGGTGATCACCTGCGCCGCGCCGAAGCGCAGTTGCAGGTTCCGCGTCAGCTCCGCCACCACGTTGATCGACGGCAGCCAGTTTTCGTAGCTGCGTCCGACCGTGATCGGGTTGGCGGCGCCGCTCGCCAGGCCGTACCCGAACGAGGTCTGCTGCGTCTTCACATAGCGTACGCCGGCGTCGCTGCGGAAGGTGATGCCGCCGATCTCTCGCTCGAGATCGAGCATGAACCACAAGGCCTTGTCGACTTCCTTGATATTGCCCGTGTTACTGGCGGCGGTCGCATTGGGGTTGGTGCCCGCGACATCGCGGCCGTTGACGCGGAAATCGACCTGCTGGCCGTTGATGGTCTGGATGCAGTTGCAATAGATGCCGAGCGTGTCGACGAACCCCTGCAGGTTGGGGATGACGTAGCCGTTCCGCGACGGATCGCCGGTGGCGCCACCGAACGGCGAGGTCAGCGATGCGACCTGTGCCGGCGTCAGCGTGCCCGAGGTCGTTTCCGCCACGAACCGGCGGGATTCGAACGTGTCGTATCGGAACCGCCGATACTCGCCGCCGACCGACAGCTTGAACCCGTCCGTCACGTCCCAGTCGCCGGACAGCTTGGTCGAGAGGAAATCGTTCGTCACTTCGTTCTTGCGAATACGGATGTCGGACGTGCCGTTGATGAACGACCAGCTGGCCGGGTTCGCGGTATCGAAACCCCAGTTCATCGTCGGCAGACGATCGTTGTCGCGGTAATCCCAGCTGAAGCCGTCCGTGTTCAGGCGATCGAGCACCACCGTCGTCTGGACGGGGCTGTCGAACTTCGACTTCGAATAGCCGGCATAGCCGTTCAGCCGGAACGTGTCGGTGATGTCCTGCCGCAGCACGACGTTGCCCTGATAGAAGGTCGTGCTGAATTCGTCGTGGCGGGATTCGATCCGGGCGTCGACATCGTCGAACACGCCGTAGACCAAGTTGTTCTTGCCATCGACGGCGCCGGTCCGGATGATCGATTGCGCCTTGCCGGTCGCGCCGGTGCGACTGAACGACAGCGCCTCGATGTAATTCTCGTCGCGCTCGGTATCCGACTTTGCGTACAGCCCTTCGATGACGATCTCGGTACCGGCGCCCGGCTTCCACTGGATCGCGCCGGTCAGCCCCAGCCGCTCGATATCGTTCGACCAGGTATCGTAGCGCGGAATGCGCGGGTGATAGATCAGATTGCCCCAGTTCGATCCGTCGGCGGCGGGCGCAGTGTTGACCTGCGCGACGCTATAGCCGGGCAGCGTCGAGGCTGGGTTGAAGCCGCCATTGACGCCGGCGGGGCTCCAACGGACGGTCGAGTGGCCGGTCTCGTCGATCTGGCGTGTCGAATAGGCCGCGGAAAACAGCGCGCCCAGCGTACCGGCGCCGTTCTGCCAGCTGACGAGCCCGGCGAAGCGCGGGTCCCAGCTCTTCGACAAATCGTTATACCCGGCACGTGCCGACCCTGCGACGACGAAGCGATCGCGGAAATCCAGCGGCCGCGCCGCCTGAAGATCGACCGTCGCGCCAAGCGAGCCTTCCTCGACCGAGGCAGAGGCGGTCTTGCGCACCGTCAGCGAGTTGAACAGTTCCGACGCGAACACGTTGAAATCGAAACCGCGGCCGCGATTGACCGCGCCGCCGGCATCCGAGCCTCCCGTCGTCGCCACCGCTTCCATGCCGTTGATGCGCACGCGGGTATATTCCGGTCCGAGACCGCGCACCGCGATGCTCCGCCCCTCGCCGCCTTCGCGGGAGATCGCGACGCCGGGAATACGCTGCAGCGATTCCGCGAGGTTGTTGTCGGGGAATTTGGCGATGTCTTCCGACTTGATGACATCGACGGAGCCGGTCGCGAGCCGCTTCTCATTCTGTGCGGTCTGGATAGAACTGCGAAAGCCGGTGACGATGATATCTTCCGCGGCGGGCTCGGTCACATCGCTGGTTTGCGCGGGCGGCACGTCCTGAGCGGCAGCCGGCGCCATCGACGCTATAATCAATACAGCCGCCGGGACGCCGAGGGCGAGCCGGTGACGAAGCGCCATCGTAAAAGAAACCATGTCCATCCTCCCCAATGTTACGGGCGTGACGATCACGACTGTCCGGGACATTCGCAGATCGTTCGATGCGCTGCCTTGGAGGGCATCTTGTCATCGATGAACTGACGATAGGCGAAGGATACTGTGGCTTCGTGGGCGAAAACGGGATCGATCGATGCGTCCGCCGCATCGGTCGATCACCCGAACCGCAGCGGGAGCGATGCACGGACCGCATCGATTCATCCGCTTTGCGGCATGGAACCTCCCGCCCCGCTTCGCCTACATCCTGCTGGAGAGCATAAGAACAGAACAGGGGAGTCGCGCATGACAGAGGCTATCGGCGTCGGCCCGCGACCGACTCGCGTCCGCTACCTCATCATCGCGATGATCTTCGTCATCACCTCGCTCAACTATGCGGACCGCGCGACCTTCTCGATCGCCGGATCGGCGGCGGCGGACGAACTGGGGCTGGATACGGTGCAGATGGGGTTCATCCTGTCGGCGTTCGCCTGGTCCTATGCCGCAGCGCAGATCCCCGGTGGCGCGCTGCTCGACCGGTTCGGGACCCGGTGGATCTACATCGCGGCGATCGGCACATGGTCGGTCTTCACCGCCATCCAGGGGTTTGCCGGACTGTTGTTCGGCGCGACCGTCGTCGCCCAGCTGTTCGTCATGCGATTCCTCGTCGGATTGTGCGAGGCGCCGTCCTTCCCGGGCAATGCCCGCATCGTCGCTGCGTGGTTCCCCGCCCGCGAGCGGGGCACGGCATCGGCGATCTTCAATTCGGCGCAGTATTTCTCGCTCGTCGCGTTCGCCCCGCTGATGGGCTGGATCGTCCACGTCACGAGCTGGCGCGTGGTGTTCTTCGTGATGGGCGGGCTCGGCCTGCTTGCGATGTTCGCCTTCGCCGCCTTCATCCGCGATCCGGTGAAGCACAGCTGGGCCAATCGCGCAGAAATCGATCTGATCCGCGACGGCGGCGGGCTGGTCGAACTGGATTCGGCAAGCCGCGCAGGGAGCGAACCGACCTTCACCTGGGCCAACGTCCGCCAGTTGCTGACCAATCGCATGCTGATCGGCGTCTATCTTGGCCAGTATTGCATCAACGTGCTGACCTATTTCTTCGTGACGTGGTTTCCGATCTATCTGGTGAAGGATCGCGGGTTCGACATCCTGCAGGCGGGCTTCGTCGCGGCGGTGCCCGCGCTGTGCGGCTTTGCAGGCGGGATCGTCGGCGGGCTTCTGTCGGACACCATCCTGGCGCGGACCGGATCGATCACGTTGGCGCGCAAGGCGCCGCTGCTGGGCGGGATGCTGCTCGCCAGCCTGATCATGGCCGCGGTCTATGTCGACAGCCAGTGGGGCATCGTCGCGATCATGTCGCTCGCCTTCTTCGGCAAGGGCGTCGCCTCGCTGGGCTGGGCGGTGATGGCCGACGTCGCACCCCGCAAGCTGGCGGGGCTGGCCGGCGGCGTCTTCAACACGTTCGGCAACGCGGCCGGCATCGTCACGCCGATCGTCGTCGGCATCCTGGTGGCGCGCGGAGGATCGTTCGACACCGCGCTGGTGTTCGTCGGCGCGCATTGCCTGCTGACCATCGTCGCGTATTTCGCCGTGGTACAGAAAATCGAACGACTGGAGCTCGCCGCATGACTTTCGATCGACGCACCGTGCTGGCGGGGGCTGGCGTCGCGGCGGTGGCCGCAACCCTGCCCGCTCTCGCGCGCGCCGCGACCCCGGCGATCGTCATCGACACACCGATGGCCCCGCCGCGCTGGGCGATCCTGCAGCGTCACCTGATCGCGATGCAGAGCGACGCCGCACGCACCTTCCACGATCGCTATTTTAACCAGCGGCACGAGATCGAGGCATTCCTGCGCTGGGGTGCGAACGACGGCCCCGACGACGCGATCGAGGCGATCAACGACTGGCCCTATCTCTATCTGATCGGCGGTGACGCCGGCATCCTCGACCTAGCGCGCGCCGTGCAGGAGGCGCATTTCGCGCAATACTCCCGCGCGCGCACCCGCGACGTGCCGATGGGGCGCCAGGGCATGTACGTCCGCGAGTTTCCGCCGCAGATGGACTGGCAGCATATCAGCGAGGGTCTGACGACCTTCCATCAATTGGGGCTCTGCACGCGCGGTGACCGACACCTGGTCGACCGTACCCGCCGTTTCGCCGACTTCTATACGGGCCGCGATCCGACGGCGCCGAACTACGACCCCAAGCTGCGACTGATCCGGTCGATGTTCAACGGCAGTATCGGACCGCTCATGCGGCCCGCGACCATGCTCGACTGGGCGGGCGACCCGTTCGACGCCCGCCGGTTCGAGATGGTGCACGGCGAAACCAGCTATGCCCAGACGCTCGATCATTACCGCGAATATACCGAGACGATGGGCGACAACCCGCTCAACCTCCACGCGACCGCGCTCGGCGTGAACGCGTGGATGCTGACCGGCGAGACGCGGTTCCGCGACTGGATGCTGGGCTATGTCGAGGCATGGAGCGCGCGCGCCCGTGCCAATGGTGGCATTCTACCGAGCAACATCGGCGTCGATGGCCGGATCGGCGGCGGCGCGGGCGGCAAATGGTATGGCGGTACCTATGGCTGGGGGTTCAGCCCGGTGTCGCCGGTGACCGGCAAGCGCGAGGACCGGAACCGCATCCCGCGCGCGATCATGGGCTTCATGAACGCCTATCTGGCGACCGGCGACGATCGCTATCTCCAGGTCTGGCGCGACCAGAATGCACGGATCAATGCCGCATCGAAAAAGATCGACGGCGTGCAGTCCGCTCCGACGATGCACGGCGACGACGGCTGGTACGGCTTCAAACCCGGCCCCTATCGTCTGAACACCGGCGAAATCTGGTACATGTCGATGCGCGAGAGCGATCGGGCGGCGATGGCGGCGACACCGTGGACCGACTTCCTCGTCGGCAAGGCCCCGGGCTGGGCCGAAGAGTCGCTGCTCGCCGACATGGACCGCGTCCGCACGCAGATGGTCCGCGTCCGCGACGACAAGACCACCGCGCAGACCCGGCTTGCCGACAATCCGATCGAGCGCAATCCGGTGTCCGTCACCGCCCTGCTTCATCAGACGATGGGGGCGATCCATATCGCGCGACCGCCATGGTCGTCCAATTCGCCCAACCAGGGCGGCACGCTGCTGTTCGCGCGGCTACGCCATTTCGACGCCGACCGGCAGCGGCCCGGGCTGCCCGACGATGTCGCGGCACTGGTCGAGACGCTGGACGCGGGCAGCACGACGCTGTCGCTGGTGAACCTGAACCCGGCGCTGCCGCGGCGGCTGGTCATCCGCGGCGGTGGATATGGCGAACACCGGATCGAAGCGGTCCGCATGGGGGACCGGCGGATCACGGTCGGCAACCGGGATGTCGCCATCCGGCTCGAACCGGGATCGGGCGCGCGGATCGTGCTGGAGATGCGGCGTTTCAGCGAGCAGCCGACCCTGACCTGGCCCGAGCTGACCGCGTAAAGCAGCCGGACACGGCGGACTCTAGCCCGGCTGCCCGACCGCCTTCAGGCACAGGTCGCGAAACGCCGGCAGCGCCGCGTTCCCGCTCTCGCGACGCCATGCCAGGTGCAGTTCGACCGGCGCCTGCGGCTCGCAGAGCAGCGGCCGGAACACGACACCGCGGGGATGCAATCCTTCGGCCGCCTCGGGCACGATACCCGGCGCCAGCCCGGCGCCGACCAGCCCCAGCAGAGAGTGGATCTGGGTGACATGCTGAACGTAATTGGGCGCCGCCGCCGCCCGCTCGAACAGGCTGACGAGCAAATGGTGGAAATACCCCGCACCACGCTGCGTGTACATGACAAGGTCGGTGCCGTCGAAATCCGCCGGTACGAAGCTCTCCTGCGCCGATCGCGGATCAGATTCCGGGAGCGCGACGAGCAGCGTTTCCAGCAACAACGGCACCGAATCGAACTGCACGCGATCGACCGGCGGCCGCACCAGCGCCAGATCGATCATCCCGGTATGCAGCGCCTCGAACTGATCGCCCGAGACCAGTTCGTGCAGTTGCAATTCCAGGCCGGGCAGGTCGACCGCCGCGCGTTTCACGATTCCGGGCAGCAGGACATAGCCCGAGACTGCGGTGAACCCGATCGAGATACGCCCCGTCTCGCCCTTCCATACCCGCCGCGCGGCCAGCGCGGCGCTTTCGGACAGGCGCACGATCCGTTTCGCCTCCTGCAGAAACGTGTCGCCCGCCGGCGTCAACGTCACGCGCCGGCTGGCGCGGGTGAACAGTTCGACGCCCAGGATGCGTTCCAGGACCTGGATCTGTCGGCTGAGCGGCGACTGCGTCATGTGCAGCCGTTCGGCCGCGCGCCCGAAGTGCAGTTCCTCCGCAACGACGACGAAGCAGCGCAGATGGGTAAGCTCGAACATGGCGCAGCGTACACCGGGTCCGATGGAACCGAAAGCGGCCTGATCGTGATCATCGATGCCGGGCGGGCATGGATCGATCCACTCTAAGCGGTGGGTAGAGTGGACGACATTCCGTACGAATGAGGCAACACTTACTCGGAGCACCGCGATGTCGCCTCAGGAAATGGCCACCACGATCGGCGGCGGCCTATTGTCGTTTCCCGTCACGCATTTCGACCAGGACATGGTCTTCGACGAAGGCGCGTACCGCGAGCATTGCGCGTGGCTGGCCAGTTTTGCGGTCGCCGGGCTGTTCGCTGCGGGCGGGACCGGCGAGTTCTTCTCGCTGACCCCGCAGGAAGTGCCGTTGATCGTCAAGGCCGCGGTCGAGGAGGCCGGCGGCAAGGTTCCTGTCCTGTCGGGCTGCGGCTATGGCACCGCGATCGCGACGGCGATGGCGCGCGACGTGGAACAGGCCGGTGCCGCCGGCATCCTGTTGCTGCCGCCCTACCTCGTCCAGCCGTCGCAGGAAGGGTTGGCCGCGCATATCGAAGCGGTGTGCCGCGCCACCTCGCTCGGCGTCATCGTGTATAACCGCGACAATGCGGTCGTGCAGGAGGATACGCTGGCGCGGCTCTGCGATCGCAACGCCAACCTGATCGGCTACAAGGACGGCGTCGGCGACGTCGAACTGATGATGCGCATCTATGCGAAGATGGGCGACCGGCTGACCTATATCGGTGGCCTGCCGACGGCGGAAACCTTTGCGCCGGCCTATCTCGAAATGGGGGTGACGACCTATTCCTCGGCGATCTTCAACTTCATGCCGGAATGGGCGCTGCGCTTCTACGATGCCGTGCGCGCGCGTGACGCCGCGACCGTGCTGGCCGGACTGACGGATTTCGTCCTGCCGTACATTGCCATCCGCAACCGGCGGGCGGGCTATGCGGTGTCGATCGTCAAGGCCGGGATGAAGGTCGTCGGCAGGCCTGCCGGACCGGTGCGGTTGCCGTTGACCGATCTGGACCCCGAGGAACTCGATCTGCTCGCGGCCCTGGTCGAGAAAGCGGGCCGATAGGACCGCAGCCATGAAGGTCGATCGCAGGACCCTGATCGCAGGCGCTCTGGCCGCGCCCGTCGCCCTACCGACGCTCGCCAGGGCGACGGCCAGGGCGACGGCTGCGAGGACGCCGCAGGCATTTTCCGCCGCCGGCCAGCGCATCGACCTTTGGCCGGGGCCACCGCCGGGAGCCCCCGCCCGCCCCCCGGTCGAGGTGATCAACGACCGTACGACCGTGCCCGACCGGCCCGACCGCGTCATCCACGGCATCGCCCGCCCCAGAATGATCGCATTTCGCCCCGAACGGCCGAACGGCGCGGCCGTGCTGATCGTGCCCGGCGGCGGCTATCGCTGGCTGGCGGTCGACAAGGGCGGCTACCAGATCGCGGAATGGCTGGTCGACCACGGCTTTACCGCGTTTGTCCTCATCCACCGCCTGCCCGGCGAAGGTTGGGCCAATCGCGCCGACGTTCCGCTTGCCGACGCACAGCGGGCGATACGGCTGATCCGGCACCGGGCGGCGGACTTTCGAGTCGATCCGGCCAAGGTCGCGGTCATGGGGTTGTCGGCAGGAGGCCATGTCTGCGCCGATGTCGCCAGCCGCTTTGCGGTCACGACCTATCAACCGGTCGATGTGTCAGATGCATTATCCGCCAAGCCTGACTGTGCTGCACCAATCTACCCGGTCATCAGCATGGACCGCACCATCACTCATCTCGAATCCCGCGCCAACCTGCTCGGTGCCGATCCCTCGGTTGCGATGGAGGCCGCTCATTCTGTCGATCGCAACGTCACACGCAGTTCGCCGCCGCATTTTATCGTTCACGCGGAGGATGATGGGAGCGTTCCTTCGGAAAACAGCTTGCGGCTGCGCGCAGCGTTGCGAGGCGCGGGCGTGTCGGTCGACACCCACTTGTTCGCGGAAGGCGGTCACGGTTTCGGGCTCTGGAATATCGCCGGAAAGCCTGTGTCGGCCTGGCCCCATCTTTGGCTGGAATGGTGCAGAAGGGTGCTCTCAGTCTAAGGCGAACGGCTCTCAGAATTTGGCTGAAATTTCGAGCGGAGCGGGCTCGCGATACCTTGTCGTCGGCGAACACGGAACAGCAAGGAGGTGTCAAACAAAGTCGAACTCGTCTGGACAAGGCTATCGCAGCAGGCTCGGTTTTCAGGTTGCGAGGCACCGCCAGGGCGGCAGAACGTCGTTCCTTGTAGGTGGCCTGATCGACGAGGTGCCGTTCGAGGCTAAGTGGTTGTGGAAGCCGGTATGGACAGAGGCGAACTTTTCAAGGTCTTCACCTGTCGAAAGCGCGACATCGCTCGCTCACGTCGTCGAAATGGTAGGTGTGAGTTCTCGACCCGGTTGTTTACCCAGCGACCTGTCTCCTGCCGCTCGGAATTGCTTGGAGCCCGACGCTGACATTCACGGCACCTTCGGCGTTTACCCAAGCCGGCCGTTTGTTCCGACTCTTCGGAGAGCTTATTGCGTCCATCTCGAGCTATTCCGATCATGGCATGCCGCCTTTGCGAAGGACGACGGCGATGGATGTGATAACGGGAAAAGCGCCGAGCCTTTTTGCGGACACATGCATGCGGCAAGGCATGGCCGTGCCCAGGATCGTCAACCCGCCCGTGCCGCTTCGTCTACGAGCCCTCCTGTTGCTCGGCCTGGTGGCACCGGCATTGCCGGCGCACGCGGCCTCGTCCTCGTTCGATCTGGTCGGTCCACGGCTGGTCGTGACGGTTACGCATGGCGGCGTCTCGCTGCCACTGGAACGCGTGCCGAACCTGGCGGAGGGCGATCGCATCGCGATCACGATCGACCTGCTTCCGGGGTCGCACGAGCGATACCGGCTGGTCGCCGGGTTCCTGCGCGGATCAGTCGATCGTCCACCTGACGACTGGTTCCACGAGGCGCGCAGCTGGAAATCCAAGGATGCCACGCTTTCGCTGGTCGTTCCCAAGGGCGCGGGGCAGCTCGCTTTGTTCATCGCGCCCGAAACCGGCGGCAGCGCGAAGGCCATCGTGGGCGCGATCCGCAAGCAGCCGGGCGCGTTCGTGCGTGCGGTGCAGGAACTCAACCAGGCATCGCTCGACCGCGCGCGGCTCGATACGTTCCTCGGGGCGCTGCAAACGGCGGAGCGTAAGGATCCGGAAAGCGTTGCTTCGGTCTCACCGATCCTGACGCGCAGCCTAGCGATCAAGCTGAAGGCGGAGTGCCTGTTGCAGCCCGCGCAGGTGCAGGCTGGATGCCTCACCGGAGACCGCGAAACGCTGTTGCTCGCGGATTCGCACAGCTCGGCACTGGCCGACACGCTGACCGGCACGCCGACCGACCTCGCCCTTCAGCTCAGCGCGACGCCGCAGGGCGGCTATGGCGCCTATAGCTCGTATATTGGTGTCGTCCGCGACGTGTTCAGGCTGTTCGGTGCGTTCCAGTCGACCCAACTCCAGTTCATTCCCGCGCTCTCGCAGATGGGCGATGGGCATGTGACCGTGCTGCTCAACACGCCGCTGTCGTTCGCCAAGCCGAGCTCGGTCATGGTCGTTGCGATGCCGGTGGTAGAAGCGCCGAACCCGCCGCCGCTACGCAGCACGGCGCGCGACGCGAGCCTGTGTGCCGCCCCCGGACTGGTGCTGCCGGTAGAAGGCGCGCCGCTCGTCTATGCCACCGGCTATGCGCGCGATCTCGAGCTGCGGTTTCCCTTGGCCGATGGGACGCAGGCGACGGTGCCGGTTCGCGCAGATCCCGGCATTGGCGGCTTTGTCCCCATTGGCGCGATGCCGGGCGGGCTCGCGGCGTCGGCACAGGGGCGGCTGCACGGCAATTGGGGCTTCTCGGCGTTCGACGGCCCCAGCTTCGCACTGACCAGACCCGATACCGGCCCATGGTCCGCAGCCACGGACAACTCGCTGGTCGTGGGTCGCGACAATACGCTCACCCTGACCGGCGACGGTGTCGGCTGCGTGACGCAGGTCGCGATGCGCGGTCGCGACGGAGCGGTCCAGCCGCTGATCTGGAAACAGTCGGGTCCAAAGTCCATTGCCGCGAACGTGCCGCTGGACAAGGCGGCGCCCGGTCCGGTCTCGATCCTGATCGACGGCACCGGCCGGGCCACGCCCGCCATAGTGACGGTCGACGCGGTCCAGGAGATCGGCAGCCTCGACGATCTGACCATGCAAGCGGGCGATCAGGATGCTGTGTTGACCGGCACGCGGCTCGACCAGGTGCTACGCGTGACGCTCGGCACCGCGATGTTCAAGCCAGGGGTGCTGACTCGGGTCGGCAAGCAGGACCGCCTCACGCTGCACGCGGCGGATTCAACGGCCGAGCTGGTGAGCGGCAAGTCGATGAGCGCCAATGTCGCCTTTACCGGCGGCCGCCGCCGGACGCTGCCGGTGACGATCGCCCCGCCCCGCCCTGGGGTTTCGCTCGTGAATGTTACGGCACAGACACCGGCACACCACGGCTTGCCGATCACGCTGCCTGCAGACGGTGTGTTCGCGCAGGACGCCAGTATCCGCTTCGCGTTTCACCGTGACGCCGCCGCAACGCTGTCGGGCCGCGAGACGATCGAGATCGCCACGCTGGATGGTCGCACCACCGCGACGATCCAGCCGGGCAAGGGCTATGATCTCCAGGATGCGATGACGGGCATCGTCGCCTTCACGCCCATCGAGGCGCTCGGCCCACTGGCTTATGGTCCGCTCCGCTTCCGCATCGTGCACGATGGCACGGAGTCGCGCTGGTCTCAACTCGGGACGGTCGTTCGGCTGCCGGACATTCGCGGGATCGGCTGCAGCCAAGGCGCCTGCACGCTGACCGGCGAGCGCCTGTTTCTTATCAAGGCGCTGAGCGTAACGCCGGACTTCCAAACCGCGCAAGATATTCCCGACGGTTTCGTCGCGACGAGCATCGGCGTGGATGCCATCGCTGACCGCCGGCTGTTCCTGAAGCTGCGCGACGCGCCGCTGGCTGTCGCGACGATCGCCGCAGGATACCCCTAACCAATTCAGCGCCGCTGATGGGTACAGTTTCCGGTTCACGCTCATCATGAGACCCGAACTCATGACCGGACGGTACCGGCATCGGGTGGGCCAGCCTAATGACCTAGTTGCAGACATTCAGACTGTCCTGTCCGCTTTCTAACTTCGGCCATTCGTTGATCTCGATCGTAAATGGATTTCAGCGGCTTAAATCGCCATGTTCCCAGAGACAGCGAAGTGCCGAGGTGCGGGATCGCTATCGATCGCGTGGCAATCCGGCCGACAGACGCAAAATGGTAAATGACATGCAACTGCGTCAGGCGCATTCTCAATGACCACCACGCGAACCTTCTGCCCTCCTTCGCGACTTTCAGGCATCACGCATCGACCGACGTCTTACGCGATACGATGCTTGCGGCGAACATTACCTGCCGCCTTTGGACCTTTCCCGTGGCCCCTGAAATTACGAGGTGACGGCGATGGCGTGCGCGGAAGCTGCGTCCCTTCAGATCCGCACCAACTGCGCAGACTCGCTTGCCGCGAAGCCAAGCCCCGCATGCCCGGGTCCCGGATGGCGGAGCGGCACGGGGCGTCCCGCGCGGCGCATCCGCTCGATCGCCGCCGGCCAGGACGGAAGGTCGGCACTGTCCTGAACCCACCGCACGGTGCAGGCCTCGTCGCCCCACTCGCTCATCTTGGGCATCGCGTTGCGGTGGGCGCCGCCGGTGACATACGCCAGCAGTGCGGCCTCGTCGCGCCATACGCTTATCGTCCAATAGGCGCGGTCGCGATCGTGGCGTAGCGCTCCGGCAATGTAGCCGTCGCTTCGCCTGATCTGCGCGAGGCAGCGCTGCGCATGGATCAGGAAGAAGGGCAGGAACCGCAGGCTGCGAACGCGGAAGCGGGTGACGCTGACGACGAAGCTGCTCACAACGTCACGACCAGCTTGGTCGCCGAGACACCGCGGCGTTGCCGCTCGAGTGCCGCCGGGATCGCCGCGAGCCCGTGACCTGCAATTTCGACTGCAGGCGCTGCCACGTAGCGACCGTCAGCCAGCGCTTCGGGCAGGAATGTCTCGAAGATCATCGGCCCCACCTCGTTGCTGATCAACGTGCTGCCCCAGATCATTTTCAGGGTCACCTTCTTGCGGCGTGCGCTCAGCGCGAGTGCGATATTGCCGGCGACCGTGCCGGCCATCGCGGCAATCAACTTGCGCCAATGGCCGCGTCCCGCCGGGACTGCGTCGAAGGACGCGGGCGGCGTCGCCATCGCGATGAAGCGATTGCCTTTGCACGGCCCCAGAATGTCGATGCACGGCTGCACCGATCCCGCGCCGATCGCGACCGCGCCTGCGACTGTTTTCCCACGCAATGCCGCGCCTATGTCGGCAACGACGGTCGGGCTGCGATAGTCGAACACAGCGGCCGCGCCGAGCCGCTTGAGCAGGTCGAAGTTGCGGGGAGAGGCGGTGGCGATAACCTCGTAGCCCGCGGCGACGGCCAGTTGCACCGCATTGACGCCGACGCTGGTCGACCCTCCCCACACCAGGACGATTTGACCGATCGCCGACGCTCCCTTGGCGGGCGCGTTCAGGGCGAGAAAATCCCGCTGGAAGAGCGCGCACGCTGCCGTCGAGATACCAAGCGGCAGCGCGCTGGCATCCTCGAAGGCGAGCGCATCCGGGATCGCGGCCGTCATATGCTCGAGCAGGACGACGTAGGTCTGGAAAGCGCCCTCCGCGGCGCGGTTACGCGTCTTGTCGGTGCTGCCGGCAAAACCCACGACCCGGTCGCCGAGCTTGAACCGTGTCACGTCCGCGCCGACGGCGACGACATCGCCGGCGACGTCGGAGCCGACGATGGCCGGGTAGTGCAGATAAGGGGTCATCAGGTCGCCCGAGGTCTGCACCAGGCGATCCATCGGGTTCACCGCGATCGCACGGCTGCGGATGACGATTTCGCCCGGCTGCGCGCTCGGAAACGGTGCCGCCCCCAAGGTGAAGGCAGCACGCCTGGAGGAAAGCCAGAGGGCAGTGTTGTCGGTCATGATCTATCTCCCGCGGTGCCAGGTGAGATGCATCGCTGGGATCCGAAATAGGCCGATGACACTGGACGGCCCATGCTGCAAAGTCCGCCAATTCATCGCCAGCGTCCAGGAATTGTCGCAATGGATCCCTTGTCGGACGTACTCGCCCTGCTGAAGCCCAGCAGCTACGGATTTCGAGGCTTGGACGCCGGCGAGGACTGGGCGCTTGCCTACCCGCCGGCCGAGGGCGTCAAATGCTTCGCCATTCATACCGGGAACTGTTGGATCGCGCTTGAAAGCGGGTACGCGCCGATGGTCCTTGAAGCGGGCGACTTCATCCTGCTGCCGGGCCGGGCCGCGTTCCGCCTCTACAGCGCGATCGGCGCGCCGGTGACCGACGCCTTTGCCTTCTTCCCGTCGTTCCCCGCCGGGGAGACTGGCGTCCTGGGGGGCGGCGGCAGTTGCTCGGGCGTGGGCGGCTTCTTCGATTTCACAGGGCTCCACACCGACCTGCTGCTCGGCATCCTGCCCCCGATCGTCCACATTCGGGCAGAGGCGACCAAGGCGGCGCTCGGCTGGTTGATCGAGCGGCTGATGCGCGAGCTGCGTGATCCGCAACCGGGCGGCACGCTGATGGCGGGGCATTTGGCGCAGACGCTGCTGATCGAGGCGCTCCGGCTACACCTCGCCGAGCGCTCGCCGCACAGCGCAGGTTGGCTGTTTGCGTTGGCCGACAAGCAGATGCGTGCAGTCATCTCTGCCATGCACGCCGCCCCTGCCCGGCGCTGGACGCTCGCCGATCTCGCCCGGGTGGGCGGCATGTCGCGGTCGAGTTTTGCCGTGCGGTTCAAGCAAACGGTAGGCGAGCCGGCGATGGACTACCTGACCCGCTGGCGGATGATGCTGGCGGCCGATCGGCTGGCAAGCGGGCGTGTCTCGATCGCCACCGTGGCACCGGCAGTCGGCTACGAGTCGGAAAGCGCGTTCGGTGCGGCGTTCAAGCGCACGTTCGGCCACTCGCCCAGGGAGTTTTCCAAGGCGGTGGCCGCATAGCCGACATTTTGCCGCAGGCAGCAATCGCGCCGACGTCCTTGCCATCGGCACGACCGAATAATGCGAACGGACGCGCCGCCTTTTGCCTCCGAACTCTGCCAGCATCGGCCGGTAGCGAAGGGTGTAGTTCAGGCCGCTCAGTGGTCGGCACGGTTGACGTAGTTCGCCGAAACCCAGGCGAAGCCATGCCCTTCGACCCGGATATGGCCAATCCCCGGAAAGGGCATGCGGTACTGCGATCGGAGTTCGGCGCTGCGCGAAGTCCTTGAAAGCACTGGACCTTACGGCAGCGGCTCCGTCAGCATCCTGATCGTAGGAGATCGTCGTCGCGACGTCTGGAAACTGCACGGCTGTCAAGTGGACGACGTCGCCTACGACGACGATACGCTCGCCCTTGCGTTGGCTGTGAAGAACGCACTACCGGGCATTTGTTCGGGACGGACCGTTGCCGTGATCCCCGGGAATACTGGTCCATCCTTCACAATGGGCCGCACCTTGCCTGTAACGAGATACGGCTTCATCGTGGTCTCGGCGATATCGAAATATGAGCTGTCGTAATGGGTCCGCTCTGCGTTCGAACGGTCGGCGGCGGAAAGCGGTCGACAATATCCTGACGATCCTGGCATCGAGCATGCTGGCCGGCTCGTTCGTCTTGGGTCTTCTGGGCTACGCACTACTGCGCAGCGTCGGTGGGGTTCGACCGAAGGCCGATCCGGCGGTCTAGAACGGGAAGACGATGCGGATCGCGGCCACAGCAACGGCACAGGTGATGATGTTGAGCGGCAGGCCGACGCGGACGAAATCCATATAGCGGTAGCCTGCCATCTGATAGACGATGACGTTGGTCTGATAGCCGAACGGTGTCGCGAAGGCTGCGCTCGCCGCCATCATCACCGCGACCAGAAACGGTCGCGGGCTGACCGACAGGCTGTCCGCAAGCGCCACCGCGATCGGCGTCACCAGCACTGCGACGGTGGCATTCGACAGCAGTTCGGTCAGTACCATGGTGACGAGATAGAGTGCGACCAGAGCGATCAGCGGGTCCAGACCATGGACGCTGGCGATCAGCGCGTCGGAGATGCCGGCGGCAAGGCCGCTTTCCTCCATCGCGGTGCCGATCACGACCATACCGGCGACCAGCACGAGGATCTCGGGCTTCAGGCCGTGATACGCCTCGTCCGCGCTGATGACCCGCAACAGGATGAGAAGCACCGCGCCCGCGAAGGCAGTGGCGGCAATCGGCGCGACACCTGCAGTAGCGAGCGCGATCGCGCCGCCGAAGACGGCCAGCGCCGCGATCGCCTTGCGCGGTTGGAGCGGTCGGTGCTCGGCGAACACGCCTGCGTCGCCGACCGAAGCACTGGCGATGCGGGTCGGATCGACCGAAACAGGCCCACCCTCCGGCACCTCGTCCGCGTGGCGCCCCCCGAGTAGGCGGTTGCTGAAAAGGAAAAGGTAGAGGCCGCCGACGATCGCCATCGGCAGGCCGACCGGCGTCACTTCGAAGATGCCGAAGCGTGGCTGCCCGGCGACGCTCGCCATGTCGTCGACCAGCAGGTTGGTCGATGTGCCGATCAGCGTGCAGCAACCGGTCAGGATCGTCACGTAGGAGAGCGGGATCAGGTACCGCTTGGGGCTCTGGCCGAGCGCCACTGCGACATCGCGCACCACAGGCGCGCCGAGAACGACGATCGGCGTCGAGTTCAGAAAGCAGGACACGCTGCCGATCATCGACAGCAGCAGCCAGATGCCCGTGGTGCCGAGCCGGCGGCACATCGCAACGGCGCGCTCGATCGCGCGGTCGAGCAGGCCGGACAGCTCGAGCGCGTAGGCGATGACGAAGAGCGAGGCGAGCGCGACGATCGCCGGGCTGGCAAAGGCGCTTTGCATCGCGACCGGGCGGACCACGCCGGCCATCAGCAGCACCGCTGCGCCAGCGAGCGCAACGACGTCGGCGCGCACCTTGTCCCAGACGAGTGCTGCGACAACCGCAACGAGGACGGCGAGCGTCAGGATCTGGTCGAACGGCATGGCAGCGAAGGCGTCGGACGGGGCGGGCGCCGTGTCAACGTCCCGTCCTGCGTATTCGAAGTGGAGTGGCGTGCGATTATCGCTATCGTGCCGCGATGCGCGAACCCAGCCCCCGATCCAGCCGTCTCGCCTTGGGTGGTGGCGTCGCTGCAGCAATTGCGGTGGGAACGGCCGGGTTCCTGCTTGGCCGGCAGAGCGTGCCACCGTCGATACCGGTCGCCCCAATAGCAACCAAAACCCTCACGCCTGCCCCGTCGCAGCCGCCGACCGAAGCGGCAGCGAGAGTGCTCGGTCGCGCCGATCTTCTAACGTTGGCGAATACTGCCGCCGATGCGTTCGCATCCGGCGAGGCGTTACCCGCCAACGTCGGTTCGGCGGCTGGGCGGCAGTTCGACCTCGTGCTGCCGTTCGGCTGCGCTGGTCCGAACGATCCCACCGCGACTGCGATGGGGTGGCAGTATGACGCCGGCACAGGCACCCTACGGGTCTCGGCGACGCCGGTCACTTGGAGCGGGTCGGACTGGCACGTCCGTCAGGGCGACGAAGCGGGGACCGCGACCGGTTTCTGGATCAATCGCCCTTGGTCGAGCAACGAGCGCTGCCCTGTGCGTGTCGGCGAAGCTGCGCCCAGCGGAACGGCGCCGGTAACGTTGCCGGGCCAGACGTTGGCGATCGCGACGTTTGGCGGCGACGGCGCGCTCGGCAATGAGAGACGCGCATTCGAGACTGTGCAACGTGTGCCCACGTTCGAGGGATCGCAGGGCTTGCGCCTGCGCATTACCGGACGGCTCGACCGCGCGGTATCGGGTGGCCCAGTGCGCTGCGTACAACCCGGCGGGGTCGATCAGCGGCCGATCTGCGCAATTGCCGCCGTGATGGACGAAGTCCGGATCGAGGACCCCGCGACTGGAGCGACGTTAGCGACTTGGACGATTAGCCGCACTCGTCGAGGCGATGAGCGATGAAACTCGATTGAGCGACTGCGCTTCGCGGCAACGGTCGACCCGTTATCGCTATGCCGATCGGTGCCCATCTCGCGATTTGCGCGTTCATGATGCATGAAAGAAGAAGTATCGCGAGCCCAGCTCGCCCGTTGCGTAATCCCGTATTTGATAGTGGTCCTTGGCGGATTGGCTTGCACGGGAGGGGCCTTCGCCCAAAGCAGTGAACCCTCACCCCCCGTCACGGCACCCGGAGACGTCACGGCATCCGGAGACGTCACGACCGGCGCGGCACGCGAACGGCCTGGAGCTTGGTCCAGCGCGAACGTCATGGCGTTCGACCAGGTGCTTGCCGATCGCGCAAAGCATGGTCTCGACCATATCGACTTTCTGGCGAAACCCGCCGACGGCGTGGCAGTCAATGACGGGGACGCCGCCCGGACAAAGGCAGCGCTCGATTATGCCGGGGCGCTTGTCCATGGCCGCGTCGATCCGACATCGCTGTACAAAGTGTACACGTTGCCGCGTCCGAAGGCGAACCTCGCCGCCGGTCTTGCCCGCGCGCTTGCCAGGAACGATCTCGCCGCGTGGTTCGACGGCCTCGCCCCGCAGGACGCCGAATACCGACAGCTTTCCGACGCCTATCTTGCCTTCAACGCCAAAGCGTCCGCCGCCACGCCCGCGCAGGAGATTCCAGCGGGCGTCATCCGCGTCGGCGACCGCGATGCGCGCGTTTCGCCGATCGTCGAGCAACTCATCGAAAGCGGCTATCTGTCGCCATCCCTTGATGCCCCCGCCCCGGCAGCCGCCGCCGCTGCTCCACGCCTCTACACCCAGTCGGTCTCCGACGCTTTGAAGGGGCTTCAGACCGATTACGGCATCGCCGCGGACGGGGTGGTCGGTCCCGAGACGTTGAAGGTCCTGAACCTGGGCGCGGGCGACCGCGCGCGTGCGCTGGCGGTCGGGCTCGAACGGCGGCGGTGGCTGGACCGCACGCCGGCGACGACGCGGATCGACGTCAACACCGCCGCCGCCCAGCTGCGCTATTACCGGGACGGCACGCTCGTCGATACGCGGAAAGTCATCGTCGGCGAACCGGGCCATGAGACGCCGCCCTTGTCCTCGCCGATCTACCGCCTCGTCGCGAACCCGACCTGGACGATTCCGAAGTCGATCCAGAACGGCGAGATGGCGGGTGTCGGCGACGACTATCTCCAGGCGCATGACATGGTGATGCGCGACGGATGGATCGTCCAGCAACCGGGACCGAACAATGCGTTGGGGCTCGTCAAGTTCGACATGGCCAACGATCAGGCGATCTATCTGCACGACACGTCCGCGCCGGCCCTGTTCGATCGCAGCCAGCGGCATCTGAGCCATGGCTGCGTACGCGTCGAAGATGCGCTTGGTTTCGCGCAGATGATCGCGGAGGACGAAGGCGTCGCCGAGGCATGGCAGACCGCAACCGTATCCGGCGAGATGACCTTCGTCCCGTTGCCGCGGCGAATTCCCGTGCGGTTGCTATACCAAAATGTCTATGTCGGCGACGACGGCAGGATCGCCTTCAGAACCGATCCCTATGGTTGGAACGACCCGGTCGCGGAGCAGCTTGGTTTCGCAAAGGTCTCGGCGAAACGTGCCGAAGTGAAGCCGATCGATATCGGTCCCTAAGCCTTGACCGGACCGGGCACCGCGAAACTCTGCGACAGTCCGTGATACAGCTTCTCGCGGCACACCCATTGGCTGGCGGCATCGGCGATGAAGGCGGTGGCGAACATCGGCAGCATCAACCCGCGGCTGGCGGTCGTTTCCGACAGGATGATCACCGCGGTCAACGGCGCGCGCACGACGCCGGCGAAATAGGCGACCATGCCGAGGATCACGACCGCACTGGCCGGTTCGCCGGGGAATATCTCGCGCAGCAGATTGCCGACCCCTGCCCCGACCGCAAGCGACGGCGCGAATATCCCGCCCGGCAGCCCAGCGATAGCGGTCGCCACGGTGGCCATGAACTTTGCCGGCCCGAACCAGAGCGGCGCGTCGACCCCGACGATCATCGCGCGCGCCGCCGAATAGCCGGTGCCCCAGGTCAGGCCGGTGAATACCCCGAGCAGGGCGACGATCCCGCCACACGCCCCCGCGAATATGATCGGGTTCGCGCGTGTCCACGCCGTCACCCGGTTGCGGCCGAGCGCCATCGCCAGCAGCGTACGCGAGAACAGACCGCCGGCCATGCCGCCGATGATCCCCGCCACGGGCGCCACGAGCAACGCGGACAGAAGCGGCATATGTGCACCGATCGCACCGAAGTAGATGTAATCGCCCTGTACCGACTGCGCGACCATGCCCGCGATCACGATCGCCGCGAGCACGAGCAACGTGACCCGCTGTTCATAGGCTGACGCCAGTTCCTCGATCGCGAACATCAGTCCTGCGAGCGGCGTATTGAACGCCGCCGCGACCCCCGCCGCACCACCGGCGATCAGGACGCCGCCCCTCAGCGGCACGCGGACGATGCGATGAGTCACGCCCATGACCGCCGCCGCGAGTTGCACGGTCGGACCTTCGCGCCCGACCGATGCACCGCCGAGCACCGCGCCGATCGTCAGCATCGCCTTGGCTGTGACGGTGCGCGGCGAAATCAGCGTGCGGGTCGCGTCGTTGGGGTTGGCCTGCGCCGCGATCACCTGCGGGATCCCAGATCCACGGGAAAAAGGTGCGTAGCGCCGTGTTAACCAGACCAGCACCATGAAGGTCAGCGGCGTCGTCAGCAGCGGCAGCCAGCGCAAACTCTGCGCGTAACCGGCGAAAACACCAGCAGCCCAATCCGCGGCTTCCGCAAACAGCGTCGCGACGATGCCTATGAGAATGGCGCCCGTCAGAATCGCGACCCGTGTCCGGAACTGGACCGACCTTGGTCCTCGGGCTCGTAACAAGGCCCGATAGCGTGCGGGCGTCCAGCGCTTTGCCGGCAACAATTGACGGAACATGAGGGCCATCGGCCCCACCTAGCTCAGGAAGGCCCAATCGTCACCTCAATCGACGACAGACGGTTGCAGCGCAACGTCCGACATCGGCGACATCACCGTGGGCGCGGAGCGCCTTACCGGCCTTGAACCTGAGGACCTTGCCTATGCGGTCGTCCCAACCGTAGATCCCGATGCGCGAATTTCGCTAGCCTGACATAGACGCAGCCGAACGCCGCCTGCTTTCGACTTCTCGATCTCGGCCGTTCGTTCAGCGGGTTTGCGCGGCGATCGGCGAATCGTCGGCGCCCATAACTGACTCCACATCGCATTCCGGCCCCATGCACGGTTCGACATCCTGCGACGGCATCTTCTCCAACGCGACGCGATAGGTGACCGCATCCGATGTCGCCTTGACGATAGCGATGGAAAGATCGCGGATGGTGATCGTCTTCGCGCCGATCGGCACGCTCTCGGTCTGGCCGCTGCCCGGGTGCACCATATCGTCTCCCGAATACCCCCTGACCTCGAACCTGATTTCGCCATCGGCTAGGCCCTGATAGGCTACGTCGTAGATGACACCGACGGTATCCGCATCGTAATCGGCGGAGCGCGGTACCTGCGTCCCCTTGTGATAGTCGCGCGGCGGTACGAGCGGTTCGCCAATCCGTACGGTCTGGGTCGTGCCGAACGTCCGGGGATCGGGCGCGGTCGATCGGAGGATCGGCACGCGCGGGTCCTTGACCATCGTATCGTGCAGCGCGCGCGGATCGGTCATCGCTGCGCCACCCGTGATCAGACGATCGGCAAAGGCGATCTCGTCGATCGCGATCGGGAACGCTGCGCTCGATGCACCAGCGCCCGTACTGCAGACGAAGCGCAGTTGCGCGTCATCGATCGTCGCGGGATCGGGCTTTGCCATCTCGGCGTCGGCATCACGGCGCGTCGAGACATCGCCCTGGATATCCTTGCGGTCATACTGCGCCATACCCAGCCAGCCTATCGTCTGCGCACGGCAATCCGCCAGCATGAAGGATTTGGTTTCCCCCGCCGGGCCGCCAGTATCATGCAACGCGAGCAGCGCCGCATATCTGACGACCGCCCCTTCCCGGCTGATCGACTGACGATCGACGAACAGGACGCGATCCGCATCATGTGCGACGTACCACCAATCGGATGCCGCTGCGGGTCCGGCTGCGCCCGCGAGGGACGTGAGAAGCAGAAGCTTTACGACCGATCGGGCCGTGGCTTTGAACCGGCACGCCAAAAGCGATCGGCTCAACCGTATCAGGACGAAATTTCCTCTCACTTCGTGGTCCTCGGTGATGCCGTGTCGCCCGCACCGCCCAAATCAGACAGGGCGCGGCGCGCATCGGTCTTGTCGGGCTCGATCGCCAGCGCGCGGCGGAAATACACCTCGGCCTGTTTCAGATCGCGCGTCACTCCCGATCCGGCGTTGTAGGCCCGGCCGAGCTTCAGGCAGCCATCGGCGTCGCCCAGATCGCAGGACTTGCGAAACAGCGCTCCGGCCCTGACGGCATCCTTGTCGGTTCCACTGCCATTCTGGACCAGCGTGCCCAGATTGCCGCAGGCGGCGGCATCGTCCCGATCGCAGGCGCTGACATACAGCGACACGGCGCGTACCGGATCGATCTTCACGCCCAGCCCCTGATCGTAGACAACGCCGAGATTATAGCATCCGCCCGCATCGTCGCCTTTGCAGGCCTTCTCCATAAATCGTCTCGCGCGCCGCGCATCGGCCTTCACGCCAACCCCCAGCGAATAGCTCGCGCCAAGGCTGGAGCATGCTGCCGCATCGCCGGCATCGCAGGCCTTGGCGAAATACGCGACGGCCCGCTCGGGATCCTTGGCGACCCCATTACCCTTGATAAGCGCCAGTCCGAAATTGCCGCAGGAGACGGCCCCACCAAGTTCGCAGGCGTGGTCGAATGCGGTGGCCGAGCGCGCCGCGTCGCGTACCACGCCTTTCCCTTCATAGTACGCTATTCCCAGCATGCTGCAGTTGTCGGACACGCCACCCGTGCAGGCCTTGTCATGAAACATCGCTGCCTTGACGGCGTCCTCAGCGACACCCCGGCCTTCGGAATAGCGCATGCCAAGGTCCGAACACGCGTCGATCGTCCCACCGTCGCAGGACGCCTCCAATTGCGCGATTTCGGCAGCGTCATCGTCGGCATCAGCGTTGGGCGCGATCGTCGTGATGCGAGACGGCGTTGGGTCCGGTGTCGCCTGACCGTTATCGGACTTCGCATCCAGCGGAGGAGCGACAGAATGCGCACGGCCAACCATCTTGTCGTGCAGATCATGCGCATCGACGGGCTTGCCGCCCCGCGCGATCAACGCTTCGGCAAACGCCACTTCGTCGATTGCGAGCGGAAACAGGTCGTTGGTGACACGGTGCGACTCGTCGCCGCACGCAAAGCGGAACTCGGCATCGCCAAGCGTGTCCGGCGCGAGCGGCAGGACGGGTCCAGGCCGCTGCGGCGCATCGCCACCGATCGCGTGGCCGTCAGCGTCGAACCGCAGCATCTCGAGCACCCGAAGCCGACGCTTGCCGCACTCGGCACGCATATGGGACTTGGTCAGCTCTTCCGGATCGCCCGGGCGGATGACATACATAGTCCAGTAGGTAACGGTCTCCTTCTTCCGTTCGATCGATTTCGCATCGACGAACACGACGCGGCCAGCGCCGCTGTTCACATACCACCATTCAGACGCACGGGCCGGTGATGGCGTCAGCGTCAGCGCAGACAGGACACCGAGAACAGACCAGACGAGCCTGCGCATCCCTCTTTCTCCGATACTGCCGCGACGCTGTCTCATCGGCCTGCCTTTGATGGCGCAGTTCGGTGCAGCTTGATGCTGGCCGAGCCGAATTCGACCTCGATGATGTCCGGATCGGCATCGATCCGGGCAACGAGATGGAACGGCGCGATCGGGCTTGGCGTATAGTGGAACGTGAAGCGGTTCGGACCGCCCGGCGACAGAGCGATCGTCGCCAACGACCGGTAATCGCCGAGACGTATGATTTCCCAAGTCTTGGGAAGATTGGTCGGGGGTCGCGATCCGGGCTCGCCGCCGCCGGTATCGGACTCTCCGTACAAACCAACGATCCAGCGTCCGTCCGGCAGCGCGTTGACGGTGGTGTCTTCATCTTCGGTAGCGCGGAGGGCAAGATCATGGCCAAGTTCTCCATCACCCTGCACGATCGTCAGCGCCGCGCGAACACCAGGATCGGAAACGGCCGAAACCTGCGTCAGCACCGGTGGCGTCGTCGGGGCATTGGTGAGGGCGATCCTGCGGCCGCCGCTCAACGCCCACACCCCCCGCGTCAGCTGGCGGAAGCGATCTTGCGGCAGGTCCGGCTTGGCGAGTTCGGCCACGTCATACGCAAAACTATGGTCCGCACGCAGGATGACGGACGCGGCCAACTGCGTATCACGATAGTCGTACCGCCCAACGACCTCAGCCTCCGTCAGCGATGCGTGGCGCGCTTGCGTCTGCGCGGCGACAGGCGATGCGAGCATGGCCATCGCCACGATCAGGACGATGCGCCGCGAACCGATCCCAGGGTCCGTGCGCACGATCACCAGCCGGAGCCCCCGCCCCCACCGCCACCGCCGCCCGAGGATCCACCGCCGGAGGACCCGCTCGAACTGCTGCTGCTCGAGCCGCCGCTGGAGCTGCTGCCGGACGACCCCGGTGCCGTGGCCGCCGACGAAATCGTCGAGGTCAGCGACTTTCCGATCGTCGAGGCGAACCCACCCGGATCGCTCCAGGGCTGGGTGCCGCCGACATACCAGCCGCTACCCTGGTTGATGCCCTGGTTTACGGTGGTGTCGACCGCGGCGGCGGACAGTATCCCGGTAAAGCGTTTTGCCCAGCGGTTCTCGACGTCCAGCGCCATGGCGTAGGGGAGATATCGCTCGAACAGCGCCGCGGTCTTTTCGGGCGGGTTGAGCGTGTCGAGCCGATCCTCCTCCGTTATCGAAAGATACTGGCGGAACCCGAGGATCCGGTTGCGCAACGCCCAGCCCTGCCCGGTCGGCACAATCATGAAGGCGCGCGTCACCATGACGACCGGGATGGCGACGAGCGGGGCGAGCAGCGGCAGCGGATTACCGCTCATCAAGGCCATGATGACGAGTGCCCCGCATGCCTGAAACAACAGCAGAAAGAGCAGGACCGAGCCGATCCACGTCAGGAGATGGCGACCACTATGCGCCTTGGGCATCGTCTTTCGCAGCCGCGACAACAGGATCACGCCGCCGATGCCAATGACGATCACCGCCGCGATGCCGATCCCCATCCACGGCGACGCCGATGATCCGCTCATCGTCAGCACGAGCGCCACAAGCAGCAGCAGGCCGAACACCGCGGTCCAGCCGCGCAGCTTCTCCTTGGGTTCCGCGGAGAAATACCGGTCTTCGCCGTATGTCGCGTTCAGCGCGCCATCCAACTTGTCCTGCGCGGCGATCAGAACTTCGTAATTGGCCTGCTTCAGCGGAACGGAGGTCTCGTACTTGAACAGGCGATCCGCCATGTCGTCTTCCGCCCGCGGAAGCGGAGCATCGCCGTCGACCTTCTCGATCAGACGATCCGGCCGACGCCCCTTCGACGTCTCGACGATCCGCAGGCGACCACGCACGGCCGCATCGACGATCGCGGCGGCAAACGTGCGGTCGTCCGATCCCATCCGCCAGATGTAGCGCATCGCGGCCGCGGAAAGATCGTCGGGCGGTGAAAACAGCGGAACGATCGGACGCGGATCGGGATTGCGCCGCGCGCGCCACAGCGATCGCGCGCAATGGACCAGGATCGCGAGCAATCCGGCCAGCGCCACCATCGTCCCGCCATTCTCGCGCAGCCACCAGCCGAGCCGCGTCGAAGCATCGGGCTCGGCGACGACACCCTTTCGCCAGGCGGCGGCGACCGTCAGTCCCTCTGCGGGTTCGAGCCTACGCGTCGTCCGGAACACGATCCGGCCCGGCTGTTCGGATGCCACCACTGCATCGTGTCCAGTCGCGCCCTGCTCGCCGGTGTAAACGGCCCGCTTGCCGAACGGCACCGCGACCGGCAGCGTGATCCGTGCCTCCGCCCGCTCGATCGGGAAGGTCCAGCCATTGCCCGTCGCGTTCCAGTAGAGTTCGTCGAAGTCCCCGTAGAAACCAAGCTGGCGGGTGGTGCGATAGTGGATGCGATAAACGTGATCGCCTGGCGTCAGCAGCGTGTCGGCATCGCCGATCCGTACCCGCTCGCCATTGCGCATGCCGATGAGCGAATAGGGCTCGGGCTTGCCGTCACGCTGGACGCCGACTACCGTGAAGCCGACCTCGACCTTGCCGCCGTGTGCGCCGGGATAGCGCGTCGGAAAATCGCGCTGAATGCCGCGTTGGATTTCGGCACCTTCGGAAACGAGGCTGATCGTTTCGATGACGTCGAGCGTGCCGTCCGCACCGATGCGCACGTCGCTGACGAAATTGGTGATCCGCTCCTCGGCTAGTGCGGGCGTCGCGACGAGCAGCGTCAGCGCCGCGATCATGCTCCTGAATATCGTCATGGTTCAGCGCTTGCTGTCGAAGCGGACCGTGGGAGCCTTGCCGATCGAGGGATCGTCATCCTGGAAGAACGGTTCTTCGCCGAAGCCGAATGGCCCGGCAATCAACAGTGCCGGAAACGATGCGATCTGCGTATTGAGATCGCGGACCGTGGCGTTGTAATACCGCCGCGCGCTCTGCAACTCGGTCTCGATTTCCGACAGTTCGTCCTGCAACGACCGAAAGTTCGCGTCGGCCTTTAGATCCGGATAGGCCTCCGCGACCGCGAGCAACCGCCCGAGCGTGCCGCCGAGCGCCGTGTCCGCCCGCGCCGCCGTATCAGGGCTGCTAGCGGCGAGTGCGTCGCCGCGCCGCGCGGTCACCTCGTCGAGCAAGCCGCGTTCGTGCGTGGCATAGCCTTCGACGGTCGAGACGAGGTTGGGAACGAGATCCGCCCGGCGCCGCAACTGCACCGTAATGCCGCTCCACCCTTCGCGAACGAGCGCACGCGAACGCACCAGCCGATTGTAGATCAAGATGACAATGATGGCCGTAACCACCAGTATTGCAACGATAATCCAGATCGAAATCGATACCACAGATCTTTCCCCATCCGTCAGACAAGGCGTATATCGTCAAGCCTATTGAGGGTCGTAGTCAGCCTGATACCGCAGATCTAGCCCATTCTGATCCGTCACTGACACTGCGACATTCTTCGGACCGATGCCCGTGCTGGCTCTTACGCGCTGCTCGGTGTCGATAGCTCAGTGTTGCGACGCACCTGCGCGCTTTGCTGCACGGATGAACTCGGCGTATATATCTGCGCCAACCGCGTGCTTGCGGCGCGACAGGCCTCAAGATTCTATCGCCGTCACTTGAACATAGGTTTCGAGCTCGAATGCTCGATCGCGCGTGACCGCGGTTTCGGACGCCGCCTCCATCGGAACGTACATCGTTCCGCGGCGTGTCGCGTAGATTGCGGCGCGGGCACCGCGCTCGGCATCGCGAAAGGCGAGCCAGGCGTGCTGCGCCTCCCGCAGCTGCCGAACCGCCGCCACGGGAAGCCGCTTCGTCAGCGCTGCATAAGCCCTGTTCATGCGCGCATCATAGGCCTTGGTTGCCGCCGTCTCGCACTCCGTCTGCCCGGCAGTCGACGCATTGACGGGATCATCGACACAGCGCGCCAGAGCGGTAGCAGTCGGATCGGCGATTGCGGCCGCAGCGCGCGAGGTGGCGAGCGCCAGAGCCATCGCCAAGCCCGTCTTCACAGGTAAGCTACGATCATGCTGCCACCCCATCGACACAGAAACGCCGTCACCATGAACGCCGCGGCGAACGAGAACAGCCAGGACACTTCCGCTTCGAGGAGCAGCGTCTCGCGCGCATCGAGCAATCCGGCATCGCGTCGCTGCATCTGGCGCCAAGTCAGCAGCATCGCGAGCAGAGACAGGATCACCAACGGCAGATAGCCGAACAAGAGCATGCTCAGGCTCCCGGCCGACGACCGCCCGGCGCTATGCGCCGTCACGAAGCGGATGATGGCGCGCTGATTATCGTAGGGAGCAAAGCCGTAGAGCAAAGTCGCTATCGCGACTAGATAGATGAGCGCGTGGCGGAGCCGCAATGGCCAAGGCCACTCGATGCGCGGCGGCGGCTCGGTCGGTTCCGATCCATAGGGCGGATCGGGATCGCCGGCGCGCAAGGCCCCGTCCGCGCGCTTGCGATCGACATGCCAGAACCAGCGATAGGTCCCCCCGTGCACCGCGACGAGGCCGACGATCGCGAGGAAGACCACAAGGACCAGGTTCAACGCCACCGCGCCGGCATCGCGATCGGTCGAACCGCGCAGGATCGCCACGCCGATCCAGGCGGCGAACAGCGTGATGACCCCGACCAGCCAGACCATGCTGAGCACGAGCCATTGCCGCCATTTGCGCGCTCGCATCCACGTGCCGAGGCGGTCCAGGCGACCTACCGGCCCAGGCTGCGGGAAATCGGGTGCCATTGCACCATGGAATGACCGATCGCGCCGGTCTTCGCCACCGCGAAACATCGCGCAGGCGCTTCGCAACGCAAACACTGATGTTGAAATCGTCGCGTTAGTGCTGTGTTCGATCCATTTGTCAGGTACGTCGGCGTACCGAAGCAAGGAACGCGCGATGACAGGATTTATCGGCAAAGCTGCGGTCGTGTTGGCGACTGCCGCGACATCCCTGCCGGCTGCTCCCGTGGGTATGGTACAGTCCTACGACGGCTATCGTTCCTGGCTCGTAGTCTGCGACAACACGCTGACGTGCGTCGCCAAGGGATTCGGCGAAGATAGCGACGGCGCGGAGATCACGATCGAACGCGCCGCCGGGCCGAACGGCGCGCTCACGGCATCGATCAGCGCGAGGCACAGGTTCGCGATCGAAGATGTCAGGATCGACGGCAAGCCGGCCGGCCTCGCCGCGCCTGCATGGCAGCTCTCAGCGTCGGACGATGAAAGTTCGGCGACCAGCGATGATCTCGTCGCGGTCCGTGCCCTGGTTCAAAGACTGCGCACTGCATCGAAGGTGACGCTGTCCGGCGACGACGCGGTCCCGCTGGATGGCTTTGCCGCCGCGATGCTCCGCATCGACGACCGGCAAGGACGATCGGATGGCGTGACGGCCTTACTGAAGCGTGGCGCACGGCCTGCGTCGCACGTGCCTGCGCCGCCGCAATTGCCCCGGATACCCGACATGCCTGTCCACGCCACGCTGGCCACCGGAGAGGACGTTCGCCTGATCGCAGCGGTTCGCCGTGGCCAGAAGGCGGCGTTCGCCAAGGAAGAGTGCGGGGAAACGCCGGAAACGCCTGAAGCCTACGCCCTCGATGACGATCGAGCCCTGGTTTTCATTCCGTGCATCATGGGCGCCTATCAGGGCTCTTCCCTGGCCTTCATCGCGCCGCGCGCGGGCGGCCCGGCGCAGCGCGTGATCGCCCCGACGCCCTATGGCGGCAACGATCCCGATCGCGGGGATGCCACCACCTTCACCGATCCTGTGTTCGACCCCAAAACGGGCACCCTCAGCGCCGCGGCCAAGGGGCGTGCGATGGCCGACTGCGGCATGTCGGCGAGCTGGAAATGGACCGGAAAGGCCTTCCGGCTATCGTCCATGATGCTGCAACAGGCGTGTGGCGGCGTCGAGCCGGGCGACTGGCCGACGATCTTCCGGTCGAAGCGTTGACGCCGACTGCGCCGCGAAGCAAATCCGATCTGCACCCCGTGACGCGCCAGGACTTTTGCCGGTGAAGGAAGGTCCGGACGAGACCCGATAGACCGTCAGCGCGTCTGCTTTTGTCGAAGCACGACCCCGCCGATCGTGAGCGCCAGGCCAATTCCGATCAGGGCCATGGCAAGCCCGTTGGACCTGATTTCGCTGGTGTTGGCGGCGCTGATCGCCCGTGCCGCGGATTGGGCGTCAGTCGCGGTCGCCGCCGTCGCGAACGCCGTCTCGCTGCACTGCTTCGCCATCGAAGCGTCGGCACCGCGCGTTCTCATCTCCTCCTGGCATCGCAGGACAAGCGCCGCATCCGCGCGTGGCGGCCCGCCAGTCAACTGCATCACCGCGCCGACACCCAACAATACCAGCCCCAAGATTATGAGAAGAAGCGGGTTCTTTCGCACGGCAAATCACCTTTTAGCGGGTCAGTTGGCGACGTTAACTTGGGCACAGCGCAATGGATAGAGTCAGGGCTGGATGGCGACGACTGCGCACGGCGACCAAACTCTGATAAAGCCGCGTCTATAGATGCGTATGCGCCGTGCTAAGCGCCTGATTTTTCGCCTTAACCCCGATGGGTACTAACAGTTTTCTGGGACGATGTGGCGGAGCTGTCAGGCTTACGCGAACCACTCTCCACACGATGCCCCCGGGGCTTGAACGTGAGCGCCGCGTCCTTGTCACGTGTCGTGGTGATGTAGCTATCAAGGATCTCGCCTCGTGATTGACCGCACGCCCATGTGCCAATGCCAATGGGGGAAGCCACGCACCGGCCGCCTCGCTGGCGGAAGATATCGATGCCACCCTCGAACAGCGGGTCCTAAGCGTTCCGCAACGACAGCGGGAAGCGAACGTACATCAGCACCACCAGTCGGATCACCTCAGGCGGCGAGTTGAAGTAGCGGAACGAACTCGCGGGTTTCCGCGGGCGGCGCATCTCCGCCCTCTACCCACCCTCCCCTGACAGTCGGTGCATTTGGTCTGACAGCGCCATTGGCCGTAGTGACGTACCGGAATCTACTGCGCGCGTTCCGGCGTGGTGGCCGCGCCGAGCATGTTCGAGATCGCTTCGCCGGCCGCCATCAGCATCTCGCGGGTCTGGTCGACATCGGTGAGCTGCGAACCGTCGATCATCTCGAGATAGGGTACGGTCAGCGCGGCCGCGATCACGCCGCCGAAGCCGAATATCGGCACGCTGATATCGGTGACGCCCGACGCGCGCGCGCTGGGACTCATCTCATACCCGCGCTGGCGGACCGTCGCGAGATGCGGCGCCAGCGCGCGGAAGGCGGTGGCGGACTTGGCCGGAAGCGCGGCCACAACCGCGGCGCGCTGGGTATCGTCTGCAAAGGCCATCAGCACGTGCCCGGAACAGCTGGTCACCAGATCGATCACCGCGCCGGCCCGCATCGCGAACCCCGCCGGGCCGATATTCTCGTTGCGCTGGATGACGAGGCCGCGGGCCTCGGCGCGAACCACCAGGTGGCACGACTGGTTGGTGGCGCTGGCGAGCGACTGCATGATCGGTGCCGCGACCGTCGCCAGCGACTGCGCGGGGGTGGCGCGATAGGCGACGTCGAGCATCCAGTAGGACACGCTGTATCGGTCCGACTGCGCATCCTTCCGCAGCCAGCCGCGACGTTCCATGACGATCGTCACGCGGAACACCTCGCTCATCGAACGGCCGAGCCGCTGGGCGATCTCGCTGATCGTCAGCCCTGCCGGCACCGTCGCCAGCAATTCGAGAATGTCGAAACCCCGTTCCAGCGCGGGCGCGGCATAGGTGGTGCGGCTCTTGGAGACGGGATCGGCCATGCCGGTCTTTCCCACGCCGATACCGTCTTGGAAAGCGTTCTTGCTCAATCGGAGATCACGCATTAGGTTCCACCCATAAAATAGACTTTCATGAAGAGAATGGCGCGGATGGAAGAAAGACTGGCAGGCAAGCGCGTTCTGGTGACGGCGGCAGGCCAGGGCATCGGGCGCGCGATCGTCGAGACGTTCGAGCGCGAGGGTGCGACGGTGTTTGCGCTCGACCGAGATGCGGCGCTGATCGCCGACTATGCGCGGCCGATCGTGCTCGACCTGTTCGATCATGATGCGATCGATCGGCTGCCCGGGCAGACGGGCGCGATCGACGTGCTGGTGAACGCCGCCGGGATCGTCCATTCCGGGACAGCGTCGAGCTGTGCGCTCGAGGATTGGGACGCGGGCTTCGCGCTCAACGTCACCGCGATGTTCCGCACCATCCGCGCCTACCTGCCGGGCATGGCGGAGGCGAACCGCGGATCGATCATCAACATCGCGTCGGTCGCGTCGTCGATCATCGGCGTGCCCGATCGGTTCGTCTATGGCACGACCAAGGCGGCGGTGATCGGCATGACCAAGGCGGTCGCGGCGGATTTCGTGGGGCGCGGCGTGCGCTGCAATGCGATCTGCCCAGGCACGATCGAGACGCCGTCGCTGCTCGGGCGGGTCCGCGACCTGGCCGATCGCGACGGGCTTACGACCGAGGCCGCGCATGCCGCCTTCGCCGCGCGCCAGCCGATCGGGCGGTTGGGACGCGTGGACGAGATCGCGGCGCTGGCGCTGCACCTGGCGTCCGACGAGAGCGGTTTCACCACCGGCACGACCGCGGTGATCGACGGCGGATGGACCGTGTTGTGACCCGCATCACCGCGCTGCGCACGCACGACATCCGCTTCCCGACCAGCGACGCGCTCGACGGGTCGGATGCGATGAACCCCGATCCGGATTACTCGGCCGCCTATGTCGTGTTGGAAACCGACCAGCCGGGCCTGGAGGGGCACGGGCTGACCTTCACGATCGGCCGCGGCAACGAGGTGTGCGTCGCCGCGATCGAGGCGATGCGGCATCTGGTCGTCGGGCTGGAGCTTGGCTGGATCACCGCCGACCCCGGCCGGTTCTGGCGCCACGTCACCGCGGACAGCCAGTTGCGCTGGATCGGCCCCGACAAGGGCGCGATGCACCTGGCCACCGGTGCCGTCGTCAATGCGGTGTGGGACCTGTGGGCGAAGCATGCCGGCAAGCCGCTGTGGCGGCTGGTCGCGGATTTCACCCCCGAGGAGTTCGTTCGCGCGATCGACTTCCGGTACCTGACGGACTGCCTGACGTCCGACCAAGCGCTGGAGATGCTGCGGGCCAAGGCGGACGGCAAGGCGGCGCGGATCGCGGCGCTCGAGGCGCAGGGCTATCCCTGCTACACGACCTCGGCAGGGTGGCTCGGCTATTCCGACGACAAGTTGCGGCGGCTGGCGCGCGAGGCGGTCGACGCGGGCTTTCGCCACGTCAAGCTGAAGGTCGGGCGCGACCTGGCCGACGACATCCGCCGCCTGACGGTCGCGCGCGAGGCGGTCGGGCCCGACGTCAGGCTGATGATCGACGCCAACCAGAATTGGGAGGTGTCGGAGGCGATCGCCTGGGTCGGCGCGCTGGCCTTTGCCGATCCGTGGTTCATCGAGGAGCCGACCAGTCCGGACGACGTGCTGGGCCATGCCGCGATCCGCCGCGCGATCGGCAAGGTCAAGGTCGCGACCGGCGAGATGTGCCAGAACCGCATCATGTTCAAACAGTTCATGGCCGCCGGCGCGGTCGACGTGGTGCAGATCGACGCGTGCCGGCTGGGCGGCGTCAACGAAGTGCTTGCCGTGCTGTTGCTCGCCGCCCGGTACGACCTGCCGGTTTGCCCGCACGCCGGCGGCGTGGGACTGTGCGAATATGTGCAGCATCTGTCGATGATCGACTATGTCGCCGTATCCGGAACGATGGAGGGTCGGGTGGCCGAATATGTCGATCATCTTCACGAGCATTTCATCGATCCGTGCGAGGTACGGAACGCCGCCTACATGCCGCCGACGCAGCCCGGCTTCTCGATCGAGATGAAGCCCGCGTCGATCGATCGCTACCGCTTTCGGCCGTCGGTCGACCTGGCATGAAGCTGGGGCTGGACGGCAAAATCGTGCTGGTCACCGGCGGGGGCGCGGGTATCGGCGGCGCGGTCTCGACCGTGCTGGCGGAGGAAGGCGCAATCCCGGTGATCCTCGGCCGCAGTCCGATCGACGAGGCCTTCACCGCCAACCTTGCGGCGTTGCAGCCCGACTATCTGTTCGTGCGCATCGACGTCGAGGATGACGACGCCTGCGCCCGCGCCGTCGCGGAGGTCGTGGCGCGGTTCGGTGCGATCCACGGGCTGGTCAACAATGCCGGCGCGAATGACGGTGTCGGACTGGACGCGGGGGTTGCGGCGTTCGCGGCGTCGCTCCGTGCGAACCTGATCCATTATTACGGCATGGTGCATCACTGCCTGCCGCATCTGCGCGCCGCGCAAGGCGCCGCGATCGTCAACATTTCGTCGAAAGTCGCACTGACCGGCCAGGGCGGTACCAGCGGTTATGCCGCGGCCAAGGCGGCGCAGCTCGGATTGACGCGCGAGTGGGCGGCGGACCTCGCCAGCGACGGCATCCGCGTCAACGCGGTGTTGCCGGCCGAAGTGATGACTCCGCTTTATCAGCGCTGGATCGACACGATGGACGATCCCGCCGCCCATCTAGCGCAGATCACGGCGCGCATTCCGCTCGGCCAGCGCATGACGACCGATCGCGAGATCGCCGATACCGTCGTGTTCCTGCTGTCGGATCGCGCATCGCACACTACCGGTCAGTGGATCGTCGCCGATGGCGGCTATGTGCACCTCGACCGCGCCCTGAACTAGGACAGCGCCATGCCGACCGCCGCCGCACCCGCCCGACCGCGCTACACCGCCGCGATCCTGCTGACGGTCAGCCTGTTCTTCCTGTGGGGGATGGCGAACAACCTGAACGACGTGCTGATCGCGCAGTTCAGGAAGGCGTTCACGCTGTCGGACTTCGAGACGAGCTTCGTCCAGCAGGTCTTTTATTTCGGCTATTTCGTGTTCGCGATCCCCGCCGCGATGCTGACCAGCGCGCGGGGGTACAAGGCGGCGATCGTCACCGGTCTCGTCCTGTACGGGTGCGGCGCGCTGCTCTTCTATCCGGCGGCGGCGGGCAGCCAGTACACGCTGTTCCTGCTGGCGCTGTTCGTCATTGCCTCGGGCCTGGCGTTCCTCGAGACTGCGGCCAACCCGCTGATGACCGAGCTCGGCGATCCGGCTAGCGCGACGCGCCGACTGAACTGGGCACAGGCGGCCAACCCGGTCGGCGCCGTCACCGGGATCCTGATCGGCCGCCACTTCATCCTGTCGGGCATCGAACATGACGAAGCCGCGCTGGGGGCGATGACCGCGGTCGAACGGCTTGCCTATTACGGCATGGAAGTGCGCGCGGTGCAGGCGCCGTACCTGATCATCGGCTGCGTCGTGCTCGCCTTCGCGGTCGTCGCCGCCTGCCTGCGCTTTCCACCGGGCGATCCCGGCGCGCAGGCCGCGGCGTCCTGGTCCGGCTTCCGCCAGGTGCTGCGCCGGCCGCGGCTGGCGTTCGCGGCGGTGGCGCAGTTGCTGTATGTCGGTGCACAGGTCGGCCTATGGAGCTACACGATCCGCTTCGCGCAGGCGAACGTGCCTGGGCTTACCGAACATGCCGCGGCCGACGCGCTGTTCGTGTCGCTGCTGCTGTTCGCGACGGGCCGCTTCGTCGGGACCGCGGCGATGACACGCGTTCGACCGGCGACGCTGCTGGCGCTGTTCGCGGCGATCGCGTTCGCGCTCACCCTGTTCGCCGCGTTGGTCGGTGGCCAGGTCGGCCTTTACGCGCTGGTCGCCACGAGCTTCTTCATGTCGATCCAGTTCCCGACCATTTTCGCGCTGGGGGTCGAGGGGCTGGGACCGCTGCGCCGCGCCGGGTCGTCACTGCTGATCATGGCGATCATCGGCGGTGCGATCCTGACCGCGGCGATCGGCTGGCTGTCCGATCTTGCGGGGATTTCGACGGCGATGCTGGTACCGGCCGCCGCGTTCGCGGTGATCGTCGTGTTTGCGATCTGGGCGGGACGGCGTCGAAGCGACGTCGATGACGGCGTTCGGACGCAGGGAGCCAGCCAGTGGTGATGCGGCAAGCGTATATTCGCAAGCTTGCGTTCGGCACCGCGCTGTCGGCGCTGTCGCCCGCCATGCTGTCGGCGCAGACGCTGGTGGCGACCGAGGCGGTGCAGCCCAACATCAAGGGCAAGCTCGATCGTCCGGTGCGCTATCGCCCCGACGGCGACGCGTTCGTGATCGAGAACGGGACCGAACGGTTCAACCGCCCGCTCTATGGCGGCAACACCGCGTTTCGCGTCGATGGCGGCGACCGGCCGGAGTTCGTGCTGTACCTGCCGGGGCGCGGCGGCAATCTGCGCTTCGCGGTGCGTGGCGCCGATGGAAAGCCGTGGTGGTTGCACGACGCGCGGTCGATCACGACGCGCTACCGGCCCGGCGAACTGGCGTATCGCATTACCGATCCGCGGCTGGGCGGCGCGATCGAACTGACCGTCGTCGCGCTCGCCGCGACCGAGGGCCTCGCCGTGCGCGCACGCGGCGTCGGCGTTCCGCGCGGCACCGCGCTGTACTGCGCGTTCGGCGGCGTCAACGGCAAGCGCGGCAAGCGTGACGGCGATATCGGCACCGAAAGCGTGCCGATCAGCGAATGGTTCGCGTTCCGCCCGGCCTTTGCCGAGAAGAATGCCGTCACCATGCCGGGCCGCGATCGCTTCACCGTTGCCGGGCCGCCGGGCACGATCACCGGTACACTGCTGCACGGCGAGACACGCGGCGTTGCCGATGGCGAAGCCTGGGAGGATCCGGTTCGGTTGTTCGCCGCTCCGTCCACCGCCACCCCGGCGCGGCCCATCGTCACCGGCGTGTTGCAGCTGGATGCGACCGACGCGCATCTGGTGTTGCAGCGAACCGCCTATGCGCCAGCAGCCAACGTCGACCTCGCAACCTATGCCGCGGTCAGTGCCGACCGCCGGGCGCCGGTTCCGTTACCGCCGCTGGCGCTGCCCTACCCCGCTGCTGCACTGCCAGGCACGTTCGACGCGGCGCAGGCGCATTTCGCGGACCTGCGTGGTCGCGTTCGCATCACGACGCCCGACCCCTGGTTGAACGCGAGCGTCGGTGCGCTGAATGTCGGTGCGGACGCGGTCTGGGACGGCCCGCAAGGCGCGATCATGCACGGCGCGGTCGCGTGGCGGACCAAGCTGCTTGGCTGGCGCGGGCCCTATTCTCTCGATGCTCTAGGCTGGCACGACCGGGCGCGGGCGAATTTTCGCGCGTGGTTGCCGCGCCAGAACGTCGAACCCGTTGCCGCGACCCTGCCGCCGGCCGATGCGGCGAGCAATCTCGCGCGGAGCGAGACGGCGCTTCATGCGAACGGCGACCTGTCGAATTCGCATTACGACATGAACACGGTCTTCATCGACGCGCTGTTCCGTCACCTCGCCTGGACCGGCGACATGGCGTTTGCGCGCGAGGCGTGGCCGGCGATCGAGCGTCATATGGCCTGGCAGCGCCGCCTGTTCCGTCGACCCTATGGCCGCGGCCTGCCGTTGTACGAAGCCTATGCGCAGATCTGGGCGAGCGACGACATCCAGTATTCGGGTGGGGGCGTCGCCTATGCCTCAGCGTACAACCTCTACCACAACCGCCAGGCGGCGCGCCTTGCGCAGATGCTCGGCGAGGATCCGGCGCCGTATGCGCGCGAGGCGGTGCTGATCGGGCAGGCGATGCGCGCCGAACTGTGGCTGCCCGGCGAGGGTCGCTTCGCCGAATATCGCGACTGGCTGGGCGAGCGTGCGGTGCATCCGAGCGCGGGGCTGTGGAGCTTCTACCACGTCGTCGATTCGGGCGTACCGACGCAGCGCGAGGCGTGGCGGATGGCGGACGCGGTGACGCGCGACATGCCGCTAATCCCGGTCGCGGGACCGGGCGTGCCCGACGACCGGCGCTACGGCGTCTACGCGTCGAGCGACTGGATGCCGTACAGCTGGTCGGTCAACAACGTGGTGATGGGCGAGAACCTGCACACCGCGCTGGCACTGTGGCAGGCGGGTCGCGGCGACGAGGCCTATACGCTGGCCAAGTCGGCGCTGCTCGCGAGCATGTACATGGGGATCAGCCCGGGCAATGTCGGGTCGCTGAACTATCTCGACGTCTATCGCCGCGAGGCGCAGCGCGATTTCGCGGACGGATCGGGGGTGATGGCGCGCACGATCGTCGAGGGACTGTTCGGGATTGCCCCCGACGCGATGGCGCATACATTGAGGTTGCGACCGGGCCTGCCGGGGGCGTGGGACCATGCCGCGCTGACCCATCCCGACCTGGGCGTCGCCTTTCGCCGGGAGGGCGACCTGGACCGGTGGACGGTGCGCCAGACCGCGGCCCGCTTCGCGCGGTTGAACCTCCGCCTGGTCGCGCGGCGCGATCGGGTCGCTGCGGTGACGGTCGATGGTCGTCCAGCACGGTGGGCGCTTGATGCCGATGCGGTCGGCGCGCCGGCAATCGTCGTCGATGCGGCATTTGGTCCGGCCACGGAGATCGTCGTGCGATGGGCGGGTGGGGCGATCGCCGCCCCGCCTGCCAACGGCGGTGCGACGTTGGTGGCAAAGCGTCAGGGCGACATGCGCTGGTGGTGGCCCACCGGCGTCGCGCCGATCCCTGCCCCGCCTCCCGTGGTCGTCGATCGCGTGCCGGTCGGTGCGCAACGACCGGTCGACCTGTCGGCGGTATTCAACGACCGGGTCGACGCGATCTTCGCGGCGGGCAAATATCACAGCCCGCGCTCGCCGTTCGTGTCGCTGGCGCTGCCGTCGCAGGGCCTGGGCGCCTGGGCCGGGCATGTGAACGCGACCGCCAGGATCGACGACAGCGGTCTGCGCCGTGCCGCGAAGGCGGGTGACGGGCTGTTCCGGTTGCCAGACGGCGGCGGCTTTCGGACGCCGGTCGAAGGGCGGAACGCAGTGTTCGTGTCGAAATGGGATGCCTATCCGGGCGCGGCGACGGTGCCGCTGAGCGGGAACGGGCGGTTCCTGCGACTGCTGATGACCGGCACGACCAATCCGATGCAGAGCCGCATCGACAATGGCGAGGTGGTCGTCACCTATGCCGATGGCGGTACCGCGCGGCTGCCGCTGTACAACCCGACGACCTGGTGGCCGATCGAGCGCGACTATCTGATCGACGATTATCAGTTTCGCGCTGCCGGCCCGCGGCCGCTGCGGGTCGATCTGGCGACCGGTCTCGTGCGTCGTGGTGGTGACCTCAAGGGCGGGGAGATCAAGGGCGCCGAGCAGACGGTGGACGGCGGTGCCGCAACCGTGCTGGGCCTGCCGCTCGATCCACGCCGACCGCTGCGCTCGCTGACGGTTCGCGCGCGGGCCAACGATGTCGTGATCGGCATGCTCGCGGCGACGATCGAAGATGCGCCGCGGTGACATGGGACGGGCCGTCCCCGTTGCCGGAGGCGGCCCATGCCGGCTTTCTCGCGCGCCCGGCCTTATCGTCGTGGCTTGCGCGCGTCGTAGGCAGCGAGGACGGCGCCCGGCGCGGTGCTGAACCAGCCATAGCCGCGGCGCCGGCCGGTGCTCAGTTCCATGACGTCGTCGTGCAGGGTCTTGTCGCGGTCGCCGAACAGCGGTTCGTTCGCCGCGACGGTGTAGAAGCGTGCCCACAGCGGCGGCGCCGCCGGATCGGGGATCAGCCGCCGACCGAGGCCGTCGTTCGCATCGCGCCAGGCCTGGCCGTGGATCGCGCTGGCCCTGAGCCACGTCGCCGCCGCGGCGATCGCGGTCTCGACCGCAGGGTCGCGCCCGGGCAGGCGCATCAGATAGCCGAGCACCGCCGCGCTTTCCGGCGCGGCGAGGGCGGCGGGTTCGTAGTTGCGCGCCGACGTGATCGCCAGCGTCACCGCGTCATGCTGCTGCCCCCACCCGGTCCGGCGTCCGTCGCGGACGACCTGCAGCGCGAGGATGCACGCGACCCCGCGCGCCGCGGCCGCGCGGGCCTGCGATCGCATGGCCGCGGACACGAACGCGAAGTCGCCCCTGCCGGCAGCGGCATCGGTCAGCAGATCGAGCACCTGCGCCATCGCGTTGTCGTTCAGCGTGATCGCGTCGTGATACCCGCCCTCGAGCGGCCAGACCTGGGGCCAGCCGCCATTCGGGTATTGTGCGCGCAACAGATAGCGCAGCCCGCGCTCGACGCCCGTCCGGTACGCGCTTGCGGCCGGATCCTTGCCCAGCCGGGTGGCGACGCGGGCGAGAAAGCGGATCTCGTGCGAGGTGGCGTCGTTGTCGATCGTGCCGACATAATGCCAGCTCTCCGGCGGATCGAAATCGCCGGGCCGCGCGGCCGTGTTGCTGTTGTTCGAAACGAACGCCTGGCCAGGCGACCGCGCCGCACCGCGCGGCTGGTTCTTGCCCCAGCCGCCCGCCGGGGTCTGGAAGCTGAGGACGGTGTCGGCGATACGGCGCGCGTCCGGGCCGCCATACCAGTCCGCCGGCCGATCGAGCGGCATCGTCAGCAGCCCATTGCCCGTCGCCGGGGCTGGCGGAACGGGTGCGCCGGGACGCCGCTCCGCCGCAAGTGCCGCCTTGTCCGCGCGCATAGCGGCGTCCGACCGTGCGAGATACGCGGTCCAGGCTGCGCGCTGGGTGGCCGGCAGGCCGGCGAGGCGCGCCGCGGTGACGCTCTGCGCCGGCTGGTTCATGCCGACGATCTTCGCCGCGGCAGGTGCGCTCGGCAGAGTGGCCAGGCACACAGCGCCCGCGATAGCGGCTGCAATTCGAGTCATTCTAACTCCTGCTTGAACTCACTGGATGGCGACAGAGCTGTCGCCACAATAAAAACGGCCATCCGAACCGGTAGGATCCGGATGGCCTAGTCTTCCGGGGAGGAAGGTCGTGGCAGTCACGCCAGGTTTTCGGGCAGGACTGCAAAGACATCAGAAGGTGATTATCGCACCGGCGTAGTAGGTCTTCCCGGCGTAGAGCGAGTCATACATGTAGGGGGTGCCGCCGCCGATATCGCGATACTTGCTCGGCGCGTATTTCTCGATCGGCGTGCCGAGCAGGTTCTTGCCCTCGGCGAACAGCTGGAAGCGCTTGCTGATCGCATAGGATGCACGGGCGTCGAGCGTCTCGGTGCCGTTCTTGAACACCGGCGAGACGATCTTGTAATAGGAGGTGGTTGACGTGGAGCCGGTGACACCGGGGGTCGCCGGGATGCGGCTCACCGCGTTCCCTTCCGTCAGATTGTAATAGATGTCGCGCTTCTGATACGCGATGCGCGCGTTGATCTTGCCATCATCGTACCACAGGTTGACGTTGTAATAGTATTTGGACTCCGACCGCGGCGGCAACTTCACGCCGCTGAAGAGATCGACGAAGGTGTTCTGCTCGTTCGATTTGGTGAACGAATAGTTGAAGCCGCCACCGGTGTTCCGGAGGAAGCTAGGCAGGAAGGTGAACGCCGTCCGTCCCGCGACCTCGAAGCCGCGCTGACGCAGGCCGCTCGGCCCATCCCGATAGGTTGCGACCTCGTAGGTCTCGCCGGCCAGCTGATAGGCGCCGATGTTGACGTCTTCCGGGCGGCCCGACCTGACGCTGATCTGGTAGATCGCGGCGCTGAGCTGCGTATCCCGGTTGGGATACCATTCGAGCGACAGGTTCTGCGTGGTCGCGCCATAGCCCTTGAGCTCGGCGTTGCCGATCCGACCGGTGCAGCGGTTGACGAAATTGGCGAGCACCGCGCCGCCTTCGGCGGAATCGTCGGTCGAAGGATCGTCGTCCTGGATCGCGCCCGGGTTGGCGGCGATGAACGCTTCGAGCGCGGCGCGCTGCGCGGGGTCGACCACGCCGCACGACACGGTTCCGTTGCCGGTCAGCTGGAGGATGCTGGGTCGTGCGCGCTGCAGCGCGGCCGAATACCGCAGCCCGAGCTTCTCATCGATCGGCCAGATCGCGAGGTTGAAGCTCGGCAGCCAATCCTCGCTGGTCCGGTTGACGTCGCCGACCTCGCGCCGGATCAGCTGGTTCTCGATCGTGTAGCCGGGGAACGGCGTCGTGATCGGCGTCGCGACGCGGCGGCTGAAATCGATGACCGGCTGCGCGTCGACCTTGATGCGCTGATAGCGGACGCCGATGTTGCCGTTGACCAGCAGACCGAGCGGCCGGCTTTCGAAATCGAGCATCGCATAGGCCGACGACGTCACCTCCGACGTCAGATAGGTCGGCCGCTCGTACGTCTTGCCGTCGGATGCGGTGCATTCGTACAGGCAGCCGAGATTGCGATAGCCGAGGTCGATATACTGCTTCAGCGCGTCCTGGAACTTGCCGACGTCATAGGTGCCCCAAGACGAGATCAGGTCGCCGCGATTGGGTGCGCCGCCGAAGAACTCCGACCCCGGCAAGCCGACCAGGCTGGAATTGATCAGGTTCTGATACTGGTCGCGCGTCAGCGTATAGATCCGCGACAGCTGATCGGTGGTGCCCGCCGTCGTCACGCGCGGTGCCGAGCCGAACTGGCACGGCGTCGCGGCCGGCGCACGCGCGGGATCGCAGAACTGGATAAGGTCGAGCGACTGCGCGCGCGTCAGCACCACGCCGGGCGACAACTGCGACCCGTTGTTGCGGTAGCTTTCGTTGTCGCGCGTGCGGTGCTGGATACCCGCCTTGATCCGCACGAGCGGCCCCATGTCGTCGAACGTCCGATCGACGTCGAGCTGGTAGTTCCACTCGCTGTTCTTGTCGTCATAGGGCGTGTATTCATACTGCGCACCGGTGCTGACGCCGTTGGGGCCTACCGTCGGGTAGTAGGATGCCGGGTTGAACAGATCGACGTTGGGGACCTTGATGTTCCACAGCCCGTTCTCGGGCTGCAGCGCGTAGTTTGCGACATCGACCGGCGCGACGAACGAAAACGCGTTGTCTTCGCGGCTGCTGGACGAGCGGCTGTACTGGATGCGCGCCTTGGCGGTCCACGGTCCGGAGATGAAGTCGGCGCCGGTCTGGGCGTAATGTTGCGAGATTTTCCGCTGGATGTCGCGGATCTGGCTGGTAACGCCCAGCGAGCTGCTGAACTGGTTGCCCGTACCCTGCGCGATGTCGAACGCCGTGACATAGTGATTCTCGTTCACCACGACGTTGCGGATGTTGCTGCCGGTCAGCGCGCCCGCCGCGTTGGTGGTGCCGACGGGGGTCGCGACGCTCCAATTGTAATCCTGCGACGACACGCGCCGGAAATTCGGGTTGTACGAGGCGAACAGCGTCAGGTCGCGGTTCACGCGCCAGTCCGCGCGGACCTGGAACGACAGACGCTGGTCGGATTTGATCTGACGGCCGGGGCGCGGGAAGGACGGGACGAAATCTTCCCACTGTGCATAGCAGTTGAGGCGGCTGTTGATCCCGGTGGTCGACAGCGCGGCGCAACCCGCCTTGGTCGTCACCGCGGCGGCGATCGGATCGTACGGCGTTGTGAAGCTCTTGCCGGGCGAATTGTCGTAGTCGCCGAGCGGGATGTAGCCCGCGTTCGCCACCGTGACGCGGGCATAGTCGGTCGCGACCTTCTGGTTTTCATACGTGCCGTTGACGATCAGGCCGACATCGCCGTTGAAGAACTTGCGCGTGGCGATGGCGTTGATGCGCGGCGAGGCGCGCTCGCTCAGCGTCTGGTACATGCTCTGCAGGTTGAGACGGTAGAGCGGTTCCTTGAAATCGAGGCCGCTGCGCTGTTCGATGCGCACCGTGCCGCCGACGCCGCCGGGGGTCATGTCGGCGGTCTGGCCCTTGATGACGTCGACGCTCTTGATCAGATCGGACGACAATTCGCCGACCGACGAGGCGCGGCCGCCCTGGTCGTTGGTGGACAGCGCGGTCATGCCATCGACCTCGACGCGGATCAGGTCCGCCGACTGGCCGCGAATGGTGAAGCCGCCCTGCTCGCCCGAATCCGAGACATCGAGCGCGACGCCGGCGATGCGCGAGATCGCCTCGGCGGCGTTCTTGTCGGGGAACTGCCCGACGTCGTCGGCGACGATCGAATCCTGGGCGGTGCGCGCCGAGCGCTTGCGTGAGATGGCAGATGCCTCCGCCGCACGCGCACCTGTCACGATAATGTCGGCATCGGCCGCATTGACGTCCTCGGGCGCGCGCTTGGGCCGCTCGAAATCCTGGCCGAGCGCGTCGGGATCGCCGGTCGTCGGGGCGGTCTGCGCGGGCGCGGTGGCGCTGGTCGCCGCCGACGGCGCGATGGCCTCTTTCGACTGTGGCGTTTCGGTGGGTGTCGGCGCGGGCGTGACCGCACTCGGGCTTGTCGGCGTCGTCGCGGGCGGTGGCGTCTGTTGCGCCGCTGCGATCGAGGGATAGAATCCGCTCGTCACGATCGATAGCGCCGATGCCCCCATCAGCGCGACGGCCTTTGCCCCTTGTGTCCTCATCATTCCTCTCCCCACTGTTTTTTGTCTTAAGCTGCAGCCGGGAGCGCGGCCGTTGACGACTCACGCTCCTGTACCTTGACTTGTATGCCCCGCCGCGTTCGTCTGCGCGTCTTGTTGCCATACAACTCGCCGACTGCTTTTATATTTGCAAGAGGTTTTTGCGGGTGGATTTGAAACTTTGTTGCAGAATGTGGAGCGCTACGCCTTGCATGCGCCTCTATCGTGAGTGAAAGTCGCTTTTATGGATGAATGCAATTTCGCTCGTCGGACCTTCCTGGCAATGATCGGGGCGGCCGCGGGCATGCCGTCCATCGTGCATGCGCTGCCTGCGCCCGAGCACCCGGCCCGCGACGGCACCGTCTCGCTCGCGGGAGATTGGCGTTTCGCGCTGGATTCTGCCGATGTCGGCGCGGCGGACTATTGGTTCAACAAGACCATGCCGTCGGACCTCAGCATCCGCCTGCCCGGGATCCTGCAGACCCAAGGCTTCGGCGACGAGATCACCGCCGAGACGCAGTTCGTCGCCGCCCTGCCCCGCGACATGCGCTGGTACGTGCTGCCGCAGTACAAGCCCTATACGGCGCCCGGTAACGTCAAAGTGCCCTATCTGTCGCAGCCGGTGCGGCATTATCTGGGGGTCGCCTGGTACCAGCGAGATATCGAAATACCCGAAGGCTGGGCGGGAAAGCGGATAACCCTGCATCTCGAGCGCACGCGCTGGCGCACCGATGTCTATGTCGGCAACCGCCTGGTCGGCACCGACAGTTCGCTCGTCGCGCCGCACGACTTCGATCTGGGCGTGCTGCCGGTCGGCAAGCATCGCCTGACGCTGCGCATCGACAACGGCATGCAGGAGCCGGTCTATCGCCCCGATGGCCATGCCGTATCGGATGGCGAGGGCGCGACGTGGAACGGCGTCGTCGGCCGGATCGAACTGGCCGCCACGCCCTTGGTGTGGATCGAGGATGCGCAGGTCCATCCGCATCTCGCGAACAAGACGGCCGACGTGCGCGTGACGATCGGCAACGCCTCCGGCGCCGCGGGATCGGGCGTGCTGAAGGCGAATGGCGTCTCCGTTCCGGTCACATGGGCGCCGGGCGGCGGGCAGGCGTCGATCACGGTGCCGATGCGCGATGCGCGGCCCTGGTCGGAGTTCACGCCCCATCTGCAGACGGTGACGCTGACTCTGGAGAGCGCTGGAGTGAGCGACCAGCGCGACGTTACGTTTGGCATGCGCGAGATCGCGACCGACGGCCGTCGCATCATGCTCAACGGCGACGTCCTCAATCTGCGCGGCACGCATGACGGCGGCGGCTTCCCGTTGACCGGCTATCCCGCCACCGACGTCGAGACGTGGAAGCGGATCTTCGCGATCTGCAAGGCGTGGGGGCTGAACGGCATGCGCTTCCACAGCTGGTGCCCGCCCGACGCGGCGTTCACCGCGGCGGACGAGATCGGCTTCTACCTGCAGCCGGAATGCGGGATGTGGAACAATTTCGATCCGGCAGGCCGCATGCTCGCGGTGCTGCACGACGAGACCGCCCGGCTGATCAAGGCGTATGGCAACCATCCGTCCTTCGTGATGCTCGGCGCCGGCAACGAGCCCGCCGGCCAGTTCCATGCCCAGTTGCCGGGGTGGGATATGCGGTGGAAGGCGGCCGATCCGCGACGGCTCTACACGGACGGGACCGGCCGCCACGCCCGCCCGCCGCAAGGACCCGGCACGCGGTTCGCCGCCGACTTCCTGGTGATCGGCGACGACGTGCGCGGACCACGCGGCTGGTTCGGCGAGGACTATGAGGAGGAACTGCGCGCGCGCATCGGCGGCGTCGAACAGCCGGTGATCAGCCACGAGACCGGACAATGGTGCTCCTATCCGGACTTTTCCGTGATCGACAAGTTCGCCGGCGGCCGCACCTATGCGGCTTTCCCCAACGGCAAGGATCTGGGCGATCGGCCTTATATGGTGCCGGGCAATTACGAGATCATGCGCGATTTCGCTCGCGCGCACGGCGTGGCGGACATCAACACGCAGATGGCGCGCGCATCGGGTCGTTTCCAGGTCGCCTGCTACAAGGAAGAGATCGAGGCGAACCTGCGGACGCCGTCGCATTCGGGGTTCCAGATGCTCGACCTGCATGATTATCTGGGCCAGGGCGGCGCGCTGGTGGGGCCGCTAGACGCCTTCTGGGAAGAGAAGGGCTATGTCGGCGCGGCGCAATGGCGCGAGTTCTGTAGCGCGACGGTGCCGCTGGTTCGGCTGAAGGATCGGGTGTTCACCACCGGGCAGCGCCTGACCGCCGCGGCCGAACTGTACCATTTCGGCGCCCGCGACTTCGCCTCGATCGATCCGCGCTGGCGCATCGTCGACACGGCGGGACGGACGGTCGTGTCGGGCAAGCTGCCCAGGCGCGCCGCACCGCGTGGCAAGGGGATCGCGCTCGGCACGATCGACGTCGATCTTTCGAGCCTGCCCGCGCCGGCCGCGTACGAGCTGATCCTAGACCTGCGCGGGACGACGGTTCGCAATCGGTGGCCGATCTGGGTCTACCCTGCCGAGGTTCCCCAATCGCAGAGCGACCGGATCGTCGTCACGACGAAATGGGCCGAAGCGCGCGCTGCGCTGGCCGCCGGCGGACGCGTGCTGTTCCTGTCGGGCAACCCGGTGCCGGGCAACCCCGACCTGGCGATGACGACCGTCCCGATCTTCTGGAACAGGCTGATGAACCCCAGCCGCGCCTGGATGCTGGGCCTGCTCAACGACGCGCCGCATCCGGCGCTGCACGGCTTTCCCAGCCAAGCGAACTGCGATTGGCAATGGATCGACCTGATCGGCCAGACCACCGCGATGAACATGGAAGCGCTGGCGCCGACCCTCAAGCCGATCGTGCGACCGATCGACGACTGGAACCGCAGTCTTCGGCTGGCGCTGCTGTTCGAGGTACGGGCCGGGCCGGGACGGCTTATGGTCAGCGCGTTCGACCTGAGCGAGAGCGGCCTGGCGGATCGCCGCGGTGGCCCGTCGCTGCGGCGATCAATCCTAGACTATATGGCGTCGGGCCGCTTCGCACCCTCCGTCTCCCACGATCTTGGTTCGCTCGATGCATGGATTACCAAACGTCACATTGCGCCAGTCACAACGCTCTCACCGTTGCCGAACACTGATGTCGTCGACCCCGGACAGTTACGGCTGCGCTGATCGAAAGACCTCTTAGAACGGTGCTGTCAGTCCAACGCGAACCGCTCTCCACACGATGCAGTCCGGGCTTTGGGCGCAGCGACCTAGCTCGCGAGGATCTGCCACTCCGCCAAGGCGGCGGAGCGTCGATCCCTGCAGGTTTGGCGATCGATCAGGTGGCGTTCGAGATTGAAGTGATTGTGGATGTTGGCGTGGATGGAAGCGAACTTCTGTAACGTCTTCATTCGCCTGAACCGCAACATCGCTCGCTCTCGTCGTCGGAACGACAGTTGCGAGTTTTCTACCCTGTTGTTGGCCCAGCGACCAACGCCCCGCTTCTGCTCACTGCCCAGGGCGCGCATCGCCGCCCCATAGGAGCGCAGCCCGTCAGTGGTGACCGCGTTTGGCGAGCCATGCCGCTTCAACGCCTCCTTCATGAAGGCGAGCGCTGCCGCTTTGTCCCTAGTCCTGGTGATGAAGCTTTCCAGGATTTCACCCTCGTGATCGACGGCGCGCCAGAGGTAGACCATCTCGCCGTTCAGCTTCACGTACATCTCGTCCAGATGCCACCGCCACTAGCGAAAGCCCAGCATCGCGCCCACACGCTGACGGCGGATGTCACCGGCGAACATCGGACCGAACCTGTTCCACCACATTCGCACCGTCTCGTGACAGACGTCGATGCCGCGCTCGAACAGCAGGTCTTCCACGTTGCGCAACGACAATGGAAATCGGACGTACATCATGACCACGATCCGGATAACATCCGGCGACGAGTTGAAACGGCGGAACGGGCTAGGCGGCAGCGCGCTCGATTTGCGGCTCATTCGTGGCCGATATCAGCCTGCTCTGCTTGCCACGTTGGTCTGACAGAGCCGTCTCGATCGTTGCGAGCCACTGTTTCTGATGCTTGCCGTTCTTCCAGCCCGCCTGATGCTCTTCATGGACCAGTTTCGCGGCTTCCGCGAAAGTGGGCACAACCAGCCGTTCCTGCTTCCGTTCTTCAACCGGGTCGATGCCCTGAGCGACTTTCCGGCGCATCACGAAGGCTGCGTCTCGCGCATCTGCCAAGGATACGGCCTTCAGCGATCCCAGGCCGAATTCCCGCCGCTTCCCGTCGGACTGAACCCGGACGACCCATCTTCCCGACGCTTTGGCGTTCAGATCCAGAAAGAGCCCATCGCCATTGGCGTAGCGACCGGGTTCGATGAGCGAGCGGATCTCGACTGCAGTGAGCGTTCCCATTGCACCACTCCTGAGGTTACCCACCACTTCCCCACCATTTTGGTGGGATGTGGTGGAATTCAGCGAAATCCTCAGGGACGAAATCCCATCAAATTTCGGAGTGTTTTTAGAACTTTATCGCTGTTCTGGGGAGCCCCAAAGGGGGCGTAAATGGCGGAGAGGGTGGGATTCGAACCCACGGTACCCGCGAGGGCACGCCGCATTTCGAGTGCGGTACATTCGACCACTCTGCCACCTCTCCGCAAGGTCATCGGGCGCTGCCGAAACAGCGCTTTCGATCGGTCGAGGGGCGCCTCTAACGCAATGGTTCGGCGGGCACAAGCGTCTGTTCGCCCGTTCTGCTTGTGCGCTGCAAAAGAACCATTAGATTGTGGCCATGCCCCGTCACGACATACCCGAACTCGACCCGATCGCGGTCGTTGCGCCCCCCGTTTCGCATGCCGACTTCTCGATCGGCGACATCGTCCGCCACCGTGTGTTCGATTTCCGCGGGGTGATCTTCGACGTCGATCCGGTGTTCGCCAACAGCGACGAATGGTATGACGCGATCCCCGAACAGATCCGCCCGAAGAAGGACCAGCCCTTCTACCACCTGCTCGCTGAGAACCGGGAGTCGAGCTACGTCGCCTATGTCAGCCAGCAGAACCTGGTCCCCGACGACAGCGACGAGCCGATCGACCACCCCGCGATCGCCGGCCTGTTCACGGGCCTGGAGGACGGCCGCTATCGCCTGAGGCAGCAGCACCGACACTAGACATCGTCATCCCGGGCTTGTCCCGGGATCCAGGGTTGCAAGCGCTGCCGCCCGTGGCTCTGGAGCCCGGGATGACACAAACGAAAAAGGGCGCGGAGACCTTGGTCCCCGCGCCCTTTTCGCGTGCATGCCCGATCCAATTACTCGGCGGCGGCAGCACCCTTTGCAGGGCGCGTGTCGCGACGCTCGGCGATACGTGCCGACTTGCCGGTGCGGCCACGCAGGTAATACAGCTTCGCGCGACGCACGGCGCCCTTGCGGACGACTTCGATCGAATCAACGTTCGGCGAATACAGCGGGAAAACGCGCTCGACGCCCTCGCCAAAGCTGATCTTGCGCACGGTGAAGTTCGAACCCATACCCTTGTTCGAACGCGCGATGCACACGCCCTCGTAGTTCTGGATGCGGGTGCGCTCGCCTTCGACGACCTTCACGCCGACCTTCAGCGTATCGCCGGGGCGGAAATCGGGGATCGTCTTGTTGGCCAGGAACTTGGCGATGTTCTCGGCTTCGATCGTTTGCAACAGGTTCATGTCGTCGTCCTCGTACGCTGCGCGCCAGAGGGCGACCCGACCCGAGCGTCCTCATGACGCTCCCAAAGGTCCGGCCGCCTTAGCCGTGTATCGGTCTCCGCCTGCGCTTTACGCCAGGCGGCGATCCTCGCATGATCCCCCGATCGCAGCACCTGCGGGATCGTGCGCCCTTCCCATTCCTGAGGTCGGGTATATTGCGGGTACTCGAGAAGACCGCTTTCGAAGCTCTCATCATCCCCGCTGGAAGCCGCGCCCATTACGCCGGGCAACAACCGAATGCAAGCATCGAGCAGCACCAGCGCACCCATCTCGCCGCCCGACAGGACATAGTCGCCGATCGACACTTCTTCGATCTCGCGCGCCTCGAACAGGCGTTCGTCGAATCCCTCGAACCGGCCGCAGATAATCGTCACGCCCGGCCCCGCCGCCAGGTCGCGCACCCGCGCCTGCGTGAGTGGCCTGCCCCGCGGTGTCATCGCCAGCACCGGCCGCCCCGGTGCCTGCGCATCGAGCGCGGCCGCCAGCACGTCGGCGCGGAGCACCATCCCCGCACCCCCGCCCGCTGGCGTGTCGTCGACCGAGCGATGCTTGTCGGTCGCAAAGTCGCGGATCTGTACGGCCTCGCAGGACCAGCGCCCCTCGCCAAGCGCACGCCCCGCCAGCGAGGTCCCGAGCGGCCCGGGGAACATCTCGGGATAAAGCGTCAATATCGTCGCAGCGAAGGTCATCGTGTCCAATTCTCGACCCGCAGTCCGGGCACGTCGGTAAAGTCGCGTTCGTTGTTGGTCACCAGAGTCAGCCCGAGGGCAAGCGCATGAGCGGCAATGAGATTGTCGAAGCTGTTCCTGCGCACGCCAACAGCCCGAACGAGCGTGCCGTAGGATTGTCCGGCGCCATCGTCGAACGGCCTGACGGGTACGAACCGAGTCAACGCCTGCAACCGCCGCAGATCGGCGTCGAGATCGCCGCCCCGCGCGCCTACCGAGAGTTCGGCATACGTGACCGCGGACATCGCGAGCGTCCCCAGCACCGCGCGTTGCATCCGTTCGAGGAGGCGGAGCGACCGCCCCAATGCGAAATCGATGCAGACGTTGGTGTCGAGCAGGAAGGCCATTCAAGCAGCCGACCGGTCCGCCGCATCGACGCTCCAGTCACGCTCTGACTCCGCGGCGTCGGCGCGACCGTCGCGCATGAAGTCGGTCGAAAAACTGCCGAACAGGCTGGCCAGCGACATGCCGTCGTCGACCGGATGCGCGAGGATACGGCCGTCATCGTCGCGTACGAGCCGAAACTCCTGCCCTTCGGCGATCCCAAGCGCCTTCGGCAATCGTATCGCGACCGAATTGCCCGACTTGAAAACCTTGCTTCGATATTCCCGTGACATAGCGCCTCCGTATGCACGTCAGGTATATACATTCGGAGAATGATGCAAGGAACGATTCATCACCTCGGCGCCTTCTGCGCTGCATGGACGACTGCATCATCATCGGCGCCGGTCCGGCCGGGCTCACCGCGGCGATCTATCTCGCGCGCTTCCATCTTCGCATCCGGCTGCTCGATTGCGGCAGCAGCCGTGCCGCGCTGATCCCGCTGACGCGCAACCATGCCGGCTATCCGGAGGGCATTTCGGGCAAGGACCTGCTCGCCGACATGCTGGTGCAGGCGGAGAAGTACGGCGCGGAGCGCGAGGCGGTGACGGTCGAGGCGATCGAACCGCTGGATCGGGGGTTCGCGGTGGCCGCCGACGGGCGCCGCCTGCTGGCACGCAGCGTGCTGCTGGCTACCGGGGTCGTCAACAACCGCCCTGCCGGGATGGCGGACGATCTGCACGACGCGGCCCTCGCGAAGGGCCTGCTCCGCTATTGCCCGATCTGCGACGCCTATGAGGTCACGGACAAGTGTGTCGCGGTGATCGGCACCGGCGACCACGGCATGCGCGAGGCGCTGTTCCTGCGCGGCTACACCCGCGACCTGACGCTGATCGCGCCGGACGTGCACGACCTCGACGAAAGCTGCGCCGCCGCACTCGACGAAGCCGGGATCGTCCGCGTCGATGGCCCCTGTGGTGGGTTCGCGATCGAAGGAGACCAGTTCGCCGTCGATACGGCGCAGGGGCGCCTACGCTTCGACAGCGTCTATCCGGCGCTGGGATCGGTGATCCGCTCGAAGCTCGCGGTCGCGGCCGGCGCACGCGCGTCGGAGGACGGGTGCCTGGAGGTCGACGATCACCAGCGCACCTCGATCCCCGGCCTGTTCGCCGCGGGGGATGTCGTAAAGGGGCTTGACCAGATCAGCCACGCGATGGGCGAGGCCGGCGTTGCCGCGACGACGATCCGCAACATGCTCGCCGAGCAGCAGCCGCTTAGACGCTAACCGTCAGTCCGCCCCACAACACTTCTTGTGCTTCTTGCCGGACCCGCAAGGACACGGATCATTGCGACCGACCTTTGTCGGAGCGTTCGCGACCGCGGCGGTCCCCTGCCCCGCGCGCCAAGCGTAAAGCGCGGCGATCCGTAGCGGAATGCCCTCCGCCGCTCCGTCGTACAGCGCGTTGATCTCCTCGCTCGGCAGGTCGGTGCTGTCATCGGCGATCGCGATCAGCGTCGTCAGATAGCCAAGCGCATCCGCCGCCGCGGCATCATCCGCCACCGCAGCCCAGCTATCCGGCCGCAGGTCCATCGCCGTCGCGAACCCGTCGATCCACGGCTCCCAAAGCAGTTCGCCATTGCGCGGGTCGACATCGAACATCGGCCGCACCTTGCCCCGCCCGAGATCGCGCGCGACCTCCGCATGTCGCGCCTCCAGCATCACCGTAAAGTCCTGTACGTCCAACGGATCCTCGAACGGCGGCCCCGCCTCGATCCCGCCCCAGATCACCGGCAGCCATTCGGCCGGCGGGATGCCCTCAGGGCACAGCACCAGCCCGGTCAGATACCCGTCGAGATCGCTCAGCAGCATGCAATCATCGGGCAGCGCGTACAGCGCGTCTTCCAGCCGACGTAGGCGAGAGGGGAGTTTGGTCATGCGACGGGGCGGTAGAGCACGCGCCGATCACCGCCAAGCGTCAGTGCGGCTTGGCGTCGGCGATCCGCTGCAGCGCCTCGCCCTCGATCTTCTCGAGCTCGGCCAGCGTCTGCGCGATCGCGGTCTGCTGCTGCGCGAGATCGTCGATCCGCTGGCGACAGCGTTCGGCAAGCGCGCGCATCTGTTCCACATGCTGCGGATCGCTGTCGTACAGCCCCAGGAACTCCTCAATGTCACGCAGCGAGAACCCCAGGCGCTTGCCGCGCAGGATCAGCTGCATCCGCGCGACATCGCGCCGCGTGTAGATCCGCGTCGTGCCGATCCGGCACGGCTCGATCAGCCCCTTGTCCTCATAGAAGCGCAAGGTCCGCGCACTCACCCCCAGCGTACGCGCGACGTCCTGGATACCCGTCAGGTCGTCCTGCCGATCGTTCAAACCCGCTCTCCTCCCGACGCTTTTGCTGCTTCCTCGGCGACAAGTTCCTTTTTGGATAGCTTGCCGATCAGCGTCTTGGGCAGAGTGTCGCGGATTTCCACTTCGCGGGGAAGCTCGATCTTGCTGATCTTGTCGCGCAGGAAATCGCGCAGTTCGGTCGGCGTCGCGGTCGAACCGGCGGTCAGCGTCACGAATGCCTTGGGCGCTTGCCCGCGGTACGCGTCGGGCACACCGATCACGATCGCCTCGGCGACGTCGGGATGCTCGTACAGCGCATCCTCGATCACCCGCGGATAGACGTTGTAGCCGCCGGCCAGAATCAAATCCTTGATCCGGTCGACGATGAACAGATACCCGTCTGCGTCGAGATGCCCGACATCGCCGGTACGCAGCGCCCCATCGACGAACAGGTCCCCGGTCGCCTCCGGCTTGTGCCAATAGCCGCGGGTCACCTGCGGGCCGCGCGCGCAGATCTCGCCATTCTCGCCGATCGGCAGCAGCCGGGTCGGGTCCTCGCGGTCGCGGATCTCGATCGTCGTGCCCGGAAACGGGACGCCGGCCGAGCCCGCCTTGCCCGATCCATCGAACGGGCTGCAGGTGATGATCGGCGAGGCCTCGGACAGGCCATAGCCTTCGACCACCAAGGCGCCGGTTGCCGCTTCGAACGCGGTCCGCACCTCGGCGGGCAGTGGCGCGCCGCCCGAGATACAGGCGTGGATCGACGACAGATCGATCTTCTGCGTCGCCGATGCCGTCGTGATCGCCGCATAGATCGTCGGCACCGCCGGGAAATAGCTCGGCCGCGTCCGCACGATCGTCTTCAGCACCTGTTGCAGGTCGAAGCGCGGCAGCAGGATCATCTCGGCGCCGGTGCGGATCGAATAGGTCAGCACGGTGGTCAGCGCGAAGACATGGAACAGCGGCAGCGCGCCCATCACGCGGTCCTGCTCGGGCCGTTCACCGCCGACGAACACCACCATCGCATCAGCGTTGGAGACGAGATTGGCGTGGCTCAGCATCGCCGCCTTGGGCTCGCCCGTGGTGCCGCCGGTATATTGCAGCACCGCGATCTCGTCAGGCGTCACCGCGACCGGCGCGGGCGTACCCTTCGCGGCCAGCAACGCGTCGAACGTCGAATGCCGCGCATCGATCGGTGCGCGGCCGATCTCGGCGCGCTTGAACAGCCGATACGCCAGGCTCTTCAGCGGCGGCAACGCGCCCGCGATCGGGCAGGTGATGACGTGCCGCACGCCCTGTTCGGCCGCAACCTTCAGCACGCGCGCGTGGATCTCGGCGATGTCGCAGGTGGCGATGATCTCGGCGCCCGAATCCTTGATCAGGTGGCACAGCTCGCGTTCGACATAGAGCGGGTTGACGTTGACGACGATTCCGCCAGCTTTCAGCACCGCAAAGAACAGAACTGGATAATAGGGCGTGTTCGGCAGGCACAGCGCGACGCGCGTCCCCTTGACCACACCCAAATCCTGCAGCCCCCGCGCCGCACGGCGGACCGCATCGCCGAGGTCCGCATAGGTCATCGTCCGTCCTAGGAAATCGAGAACGGTACGCGGGCCGAACCGCGCCACCGACTGATCGAGCATGTCGCCCAGCAACCGTGCCGCCTGCGTCATCGGTACGCCCGTTGCGGTCCCGTCTGCGTTCATCATAGCGTTCTTCTCTCCAGGCCGGCGTTCATCCCGACTCATATTGTGAGCGGCGACACCTTGACGTATAGGTCAGGTATCGCACCTAAGGGGCAGCATGCAAGCGCCTGACCGGTCGAACGTATCGTTCAAGCGATCGAAATGGAGAGGATTCCCGTGACCAACCCGATGACCAGCGTCGTTATCGCAGGCTATGCCCGCTCGCCGTTCCACCTCGCCGGCAAGGGCGACCTCGCCCGCGTGCGTCCCGACGATCTTGCCGCGCAGACCATCCGCGGCCTGCTCGACAAGACCGGTGTCGATCCCGCCGAGATCGAGGACATCATCCTCGGCTGCGCCTTTCCGGAGGGCGAACAGGGCTTGAACGTCGCGCGCATGATCGGGTTGCTGGCGGACCTGCCGCTGTCGGTCGGCGGCATGACCGTGAACCGGTTCTGCGGATCGTCGATGAGCGCGATCCACATCGCGATGGGCCAGATCCAGATCGGTGCCGGTGAAGCCTTTATCTGCGCGGGTCTCGAATCGATGAGCCGCGTGCCGATGGGCGGCTACAACCCCCTGCCCAACCCCGAGCTCTTCAAGAAGAACGCCGGCGCCTACATGGGCATGGGCGAGACCGCCGAGAACGTCGCGCGTGATTACCAGATCACCCGCGCCGAACAGGACGCGTTCGCGGTGAAGAGCCAGGACAAGGCCGCCGCCGCACGCGCCGATGGCCGGCTGAGCGAGGAGATCGTCACGATCCAGACCAAGGCTGGCCCGGTCAGCCAGGACGGCACGATCCGCGCCGGCACCACGGTCGAGGCGCTCGCCGGGCTGAAACCCGCGTTCAGCGCCGACGGCTCGGTCACCGCCGGCACCTCGTCGCCGCTGACCGACGGCGCCTCCGCGGTGCTCGTCACGACCGAAGACTTCGCCAAAAAGCACGGCCTGACGATTCTCGCGCGCATCAAGTCGGTCGCGGTATCGGGCAACGAGCCCTCGACGATGGGCCTCGGTCCGATCTACGCGTCGCAAAAGGCACTCGAGCGCGCCGGGATCACCGTTGCCGACCTCGACATCGTCGAGATCAACGAAGCCTTTGCCAGCCAGGCGATCGCCTGCATCCGCGATCTCGGCCTGAAGGACGAGACGATCAACCTCGACGGCGGCGCGATCGCGATCGGCCATCCACTCGGCGCGACCGGTGCGCGCATCGTCGGCAAGGCGGCGTCGCTGCTGGCCCGCGAAGGCGGCCGCTACGCGCTCGCCACCCAGTGCATCGGCGGCGGTCAGGGCATCGCAACGGTGCTGGAGCGCGCATGATGGCTGACGCAATCAAGAAAGTCTGCGTCATCGGCGCGGGCGTGATGGGTGCCGGCATCGCCGCGCAGGTCGCGAACGCCGGCATCCCCGTGCTGCTGCTCGACATCGTCCCGCGTGACCTGCCCGAGGGCGGAGATCGCGACGCGGTGGCGAAGGGCGCCGTCGCGAAGATGCTCAAGACCGACCCCGCTCCCTTCATGTCGAAGCGTGCGGCGAAGCTCGTCGAAACGGGCAACATCGACGACCACCTCGGCCGTGTGGCGGAATGCGACTGGATCGTCGAGGCGATCGTCGAGCGGCTCGACATCAAGCAGGCGCTCTACGCCAAGCTGGAAACGCTCAAGCGTCCCGGCACCGCGGTGTCGTCGAACACCTCGACGATTCCGCTCGGGCATCTGGTCGACGGACGTTCGGACCAGTTCAAGGCCGACTTCCTGATCACCCACTTCTTCAACCCGCCGCGCTACATGCGGCTGGTCGAGATCGTCCGCGGCGAGCATACCGACGTCGCCGTTGCCGAAAAGGTCGAGAACTTCGTCGATCGCTTCATGGGCAAGCGCATCGTGCGCGCGAAGGACACACCGGGTTTCATCGCCAACCGCATCGGTACCTACTGGCTGGCGATCGCGATCAACGCGGCGATGGACCAGGGCCTGACCGTCGAGGAGGCCGACCAGATCGGTGGCCGTCCGATGGGCGTGCCGAAGACCGGCATCTTCGGGCTCGTCGATCTCGTCGGTGTCGACCTGATGCCGTTGTTGACCAAGAGCCTGTCATCGACGCTGCCCGCCGGCGATCCCTATTTCGACACGGTGCGCGACATGGCGCTGGTCGACAAGATGATCGCGGAGGGCTTCACCGGCCGCAAGGGCAAGGGCGGCTTCTACCGCTTCGACAAGGCGACCCGCACGAGACTGTCGCTCGACCTCGCCACCGGCGAATACCGCCCTGAAGCGAAACCCGCCGATCTCCCCGGCAAGACCGGCAAGGACCTCGCTGCGCTCATCGCCGAGCCCGGCAAGATCGGCACCTACGCCTGGACCATCCTCGGCAGCGTCCTGTCCTATGCCGCGATGCTCGTCGGCGAGGCTGCGGACGACGTCGTCGCGATCGATGACGCGATGAAGCTGGGTTACAACTGGAAATACGGCCCCTTCGAACTCATCGACAGCATCGGCCCCGGCAAACTCGCCGAACGCCTAGCCGCCGAAGGCCGCGCCGTCCCCGCGATTCTGACCACCGCGGGCGATCGCCCCTTCTACCGCGTCGAGAACGGCAACCGCCAGTATCTCACCACCGCCGGCGACTATGCCGACGTCCCACGCGGCGAGGGCGTCGAACTGCTCGAGGACATCAAGCTCCGCGCGCAGCCGATCCTGACCAACGCCTCCGCCTCGCTATGGGACGTCGGCGACGGTGTCGCCGCGCTCGAATTCCACACCAAGATGAATGCGCTCGACGATCAGGTCATCGCGCTGATCGAAGAGGCGATCCCGGTCGTCCAGGATCGCTTCAAGGCACTCGTCGTCTACAACGAAGCCAGCAACTTCTCGGCCGGCGCCAACCTCGGCGCAGCGATGTTCGCGGTCGGCGCCGGCCTGTGGGACATGGTCGAGACGACCGTCGCCAAGGGCCAGGCGGCGTACAAGGCGCTCAAATACGCGCCCTTCCCCGTCGTCAGCGCGCCGGCGGGCCTCGCGCTCGGCGGCGGCTGCGAGATCCTGCTCCATTCCGACGCGATCCAGGCGCATGCCGAAACCTATGCCGGCCTCGTCGAGTGCGGCGTCGGTCTCGTCCCCGGCTGGGGCGGCAATGGCGAGATGCTCGACCGCTGGACCAGGTCGGGCACGCTGCCCAAGGGGCCGATGCCCGCACTGACCAGCGTGTTCCAGATGATCTCGACCGCGCAGGTCGCCAAGTCGGCGGCGGAAGCGCGCGAGATGATGATCCTGCGCAAGGACGACGGCATCACCATGAACCGCGACCGGCTGCTCGCCGATGCCAAGGCCAAGGCGCTGTCGCTCGTCGATGGCTATGCGGCGCCCGAAAAGCCGACCTTCCGCCTTGCCGGCGAAAGCGGCCGCACGGGCCTGAAAATGGCGGTCGCCGATTTCCACAAGAAGGGCATGGCGACCGACTATGACGTCGTCGTCGCGGATCGCTTGGCGACCGTCCTGACCGGCGGCGACGCCGATCTGGTCGACACGGTGACCGAGGACGATATCCTCATCCTCGAACGCGCCGCCTTCATGGACAGCGTCAAGGACCAGCGCACGCAAGCGCGAATCGTCCACATGCTCCAGACCGGCAAGCCGCTCCGCAACTGACCGCTACTGCTTCGTCACCCCGGACTTGTTCCGGGGTCCACCGTTCCGCGAATTCGACGCCCTCGATCGTGCGGAACGGTGGATGCCGGAACAAGCCCGGCATGACGGGGTGAGCTTCACGATCACTTTTCCCCACGAGAAATCAGTAAGAAGACTTGACTTGTCTTCGCACAATTCTAGTCGGAACCGGTAACTGCCGTATACGGCAACAGAGTCGCGGTAACGTCGCCGACTTGACCGGAAATTCAGCGACCGTACGCATGCGGCGCGCCCCACGATATTAGGAGAGGATAGACGATGTCCCTGTTGATCGCCACCGCCCTGCTCGCCGGCGCTCCAGCCACCGCCGACACCGTGATCGGCCGCTGGAGGACCGAGACTCACAACGCCATCGTCGAGATCGCGCATTGCGGCCCGTCGATCTGCGGCAAGATCCTCACCTCCGACGCGATCCGCGCCAATCCTTCGATGAAGGACGCCAAGAACAGCAACACGGCGCTGCGCAACCGTCCCATCCAGGGCATGCAGATGCTCAGCGGCTTCAAGCCCGAAAGCGACGGCGTCTGGAGCAGCGGCCAAGTCTACAATGCCGAGGACGGCAAGACCTATAGCGGCAAGATCACCCCGCTCGGCGCCAACCAGTTGAAGCTGCGCGGCTGCGTGTTCTTCCCGCTCTGCAAGACCCAGACCTGGACGCGCGTGCGCTGAGCGCAGCCGTCTCCCCCGAACACAGTATCTTAGCTTAGGACTTCCCCATGTTGCTTCGTACCAAGGCCCCTCTGCTGGCCGTAACTGCGCTCGTCTCCGCGTTCGGCTTCGAGAGCGCCGCCTCCGCCAACGCCTTCTATCTCCAGGCGCAGTCCGCGCGCGGCACCGGCCGTGCCTTTTCGGGCGAGGCCGCCGACACCGGCGCTGCTTCGCTGTGGTGGAACCCCGCCGCGATCGCCGGCATCCGGGACGGCAGCGCCGCGATCGCCGCAACCGCGATCCGACCCAAGGGCGACGTGATCGACAACGGCACCGTGATCCGCCGCCCGGGACAGCCCTTCGCACCCGTCGGCGGCAACCGCGTCTCGAGCGACCCGATCAACAACGGTATCGTCCCGTCGGGCTCGATCGCCTATCCGCTGACCGATCGCATCGCAGTCGGCGTCGCGGTCACCTCGCCGTTCAGCTTCACCACCAACTACGAAGCCAATAGCTGGGCCCGCTACAGCGCGGACAAGACGCGGCTGCGCACGATCGACATCCAGCCCTCGATCGGCATTGCCGTCACCGACTGGCTGCGGGTCGGCGGTGCGCTCAACGTCGAATATACCGATGCGACGCTGAACAACGCGCTGCCCAACGTGTCCGCTGCGCTGCCGGACGGCTTCCAGGAGCTGAAGGGCGATGGCTGGGATTTCGGCTGGACCGCCGGCGTCCAGCTGCACAATGATTTCGCGACCGTGGGCGTCAGCTACAAGTCGAGCATCCGCCACAAGTTGAAGGGCACCCTCGACATCACCGGGCTGGTCGGCCCGCTGGCCGGTTCGAACGTCTCGATCGACGGCGCCACGGCCAGCTTCAACACGCCCGGCCAAGTGATCGTCGCCGGCCGGTTCCGCGCCACCAACGCGCTGACGCTCAATGCCCAGGTCGTCGCGTATAACTGGAGCAAGTTCGACACCATCGATCTCGGCGCCCCGCTGAACACCGCGATCCCCGAGAACTACCGCGACAGCTGGAGCCTCGCCGGCGGCTTCGACTACGACATCACGCCGAAGGCCACGCTCCGCGCCGGCATCCAGCGCGCCAAGACGCCGACCCAGAACGGCCTGCGCGACGCGCGCGTGCCCGATTCGAACCGCTGGACCTACGCCGCGGGCGCCAGCTACCAGCTGACCTCGCACATCGCGCTCGACGCCGGCGCGAACTACATCGACTTCTCCGATGCGAAGATCGACCGCGCCACGGGTGCCTATGTCGGCTCGGCCGCCTTCACGCCGATCGTCACCAACGGCCTGCTCAAGAACGCGCACGCCATCGAAGCTTCGCTCGGCGCTCGCGTCAGCTTCTGACGCCCACCCCCGCCATCCCGACGAACCTCGGGATGGCGGGCACTACCGCGCCGGCGCGAACCGGATGTTCGCCGATCCTTGCGCCTGCACCGGCAGGAACAAACCCTGCCCGGTGACCGCGACCGGCCCGTTCATTACGCTGTCGACATCCGCCGAAAGCACGAAATCGCCCTCGCGGTGCCCCGCGATCGCGCGCTGCGCCGCGGTCAGCACCTTCTGGTAATCGCGCGCGAAATCATGCGTCAGCGAATCCCGGATGCCTGCCTGCACGGCGACGTCGTCGAACAGCGCGAAGAGCAAATTGACCGTCTGGCTGTCGCTCTCGCCGGCGATCTGGACGTCGCGCACGCGCAGCACCTGCGATCCGGGTTGGTTGTACGGCACCGCCGACAGCCAGATCTCGCCATGCGTCGCACCGAGCAGGCCGTTCTTCGCCTTGACCTCCGTCCTGACCCCGACCGCCAGCCGACCGCCGTCGGTGGCATAGATCGTCACCTTGCCGAATTTCGCATCGACCGGTCCGACGCCAGTCAGCGTGATCCCCTTCGCCGCCAGCTTGCGCAGCGCCCGCTGCACGACCGGTTCCAGCTGACGGAAATCGGCGAGCACGGGGATGAAGAAGCGCAAGCCCTTCGGCCCGAACCGTGCGGCAGGCGGCGGCAGCGGCGTCGGCACCGGGTCGCTCGGACGATCGCCGACGAACGTCTCGGTCAGCGCTTCCGCCGCCAGTTCCAATTCGATCTGTCCGCCAGCGATCCGGTAGCCGCCGAACCCAAGCCGACGGGGCGATATCCGCATCCACGCAGGCGGCCGCTCGCGGTTGAGCTGGATCGACGTGAACCCCTTGCGCCAGACACCGGCCAGTTGCTCGCGCGTATGCAGCTTGGCGAGCTCCTTCGGCAGGTCGCGCTCAAGCTTCGCGATGATGCCCTTCAGCTTCGCATCCGCCTTGTCCGCGAACCGAATTCGCTGGCCCAGGAAGTCGATCCCCGGCTCCTCGGTCCAGTCATAGGCGATGTCGACCTTGGCGATCGGCGTCCAGTTGCCATCGACCGACAGTTTCGCGGTCGCGCGAACGATCGCCGCGCCCGTCGCGGTCTCCTGGCCGATGATCCCGCCGACATCGCGTGCGCTGATCATCGCCCGTACCGGCAGGCGAATGGTCAGCACATCGCCGTGCCCGCCGAGCGTGATCGGTCCCCGCGTCACCTCGCCGACGATCCGGCAGCCGAGCGTCGGAGTCACCTTTACCGTCTGTCCAAGCACCTTGACCCGTTTGGCGGGCACGCAGCGCGGTTCCGCCTTGTCGATCGTCCACAACCGGGTCGGCGTCTCTGCGTTGATCCGCGCCGCCAGCGTGGTGAGCGGTGCCGACACCGGCACGACGATCGTCGAACTCTGCTTCGGCAGCTGCGCGGGCGTATCGACCCGCGGCGGCGCGGGATTGCCGGTCTTGCGGTTGCATCCGCTCGCCATGAGCGCGAGCGGGAGGAGAAGAGCGGTCCGGTTCATAGCAAGCCGATTAACGCACGGACTGCGGCCCGCACGCAATCGCTGCTCAAATAATCCGCGTGAAATATCGCGCGAAAACCGTGTCCTGATACGCGCCGAATGGCGGGCATTCGACGAAGCCGGCGCGCAGGTACAGCGCGTGCGCAGCCTCGAACGGTGCGTTGCTTCCGGTCTCGAGACTCAATCGCGTCGCGCCACCGCCCCGCGCCTCGGCGATCAGATGGTCGAGCATCGCCGCACCGACACCACGCCGCAAATGCTCCGGCGCGGTCCGCATCGACTTCAATTCGCCATGGGTCTCGTCGAGCATCTTGATCGCGCCAAGCCCTAGCAGCGGCTCGCCCTCCCAGATCGACCACACCGCCACCGCGGGATCGCGCAGGCCGGCCTGATCGAGCGCGAAAACGCTGCCCGGCGGCGAGTTCGCGTGCGCCGCGCGCAGATGCAGGTCGAGCAACGCGACGACCTGCGGATGATCCAGCTCCGCCCGGACGATCCGCCAGTGCGCGGCCACGCTCAGGGCAGAGTCTCCCCCGCTTCGACGCCCCACAGCGACCCGACCGGGACGAACCCCGCCTGTCCCTTCACGTCGAGGCGGCACCAGCCATTTCCGCACTGGTCGATCCGCCCGACGACACCCGGCGCCGCCCGCCACAACAGTCGTCCCGATGGATTTGGCCGATCGCGCATCTCAGCGGGTTCGGTGCCGCGGACGATCGCGGTGCGCGTTCCCCGCAACAGGTTCGCCTGCATCCAGCCTTCGGTGCCGTCGGGATCGGCGACCTTGCGCCACTCCTTGAACACCGCGACCACCCGGATCGGCAGGTCCGCACGCTGGTACAGCCAGTTTGCGGGATAGGTGCGCGCAGGTCCCGTCCGCATCCGCGCACGACCCGCGCCGATCGACGCGTAGTATGGCGGCTTGCGCGTCGGCTCCGCCGCCTGCACCGGCTCGCTCGCCAACGCGATGAGCGCGACGCCGCCGCCCATGGCACGCAGTGCAAAAGCTGAAATACGCATGATGATGTCCTGTTGCCCTCCGCGTCTGTACCGTGACGAAGGCCTGCGCATCAACTGCCCGCCGGACGATTGTTGACGCCGTCGCCACGCTTCGCCAAGCCATCTTCATGTCCGACGCCCGCCGCTGCCCGAACCCCAAGGTCGTCGTCACGCGCGAGCTTGCCGACACGGTGATGCAGCGGATGGAAGCGCTGTTCGATACCACCAACGTCCGCGGCGACGCGGCGATGACCCGCGAGCAGTTGGCGGCGGCGATGGCGGACTGCGACGTGCTCGTGCCGACCGTCACCGACGACATCGACGCCGGCCTGATCGCCGGCGCCGGCCCCCGGCTGAAGCTGATCGCCAACTACGGCGCGGGCGTGAACCATATCGACCTGAAGGCCGCGCGCGCCCGCGGCATCATCGTCACCAACACGCCGGGCGTGCTGACCGAGGATACCGCCGACCTGACGATGGCGCTGATCCTGTCCGTCCCGCGCCGGCTCGCGGAGGGCGAAAAGCTGGTCCGCTCGGGCGAGTGGAAGGGCTGGAGCCCCGGCGGCATGCTCGGCCACCGCATCGGCGGCAAGGCGCTCGGCATCGTCGGCATGGGGCGGATCGGCCAGGCGGTCGCTCTCCGCGCGCGCGCGTTCGGCCTGACGATCCACTACCACAACCGCCACCGCCTGCCCGCGGTTCGCGAAGAGGAACTCGGCGCGACGTGGTACGAGTCGCTCGACGCGATGCTCACGGCGGTCGATATCCTGACGATCCACACCCCGCTCAACGCCGACAGCCGCGACATGCTCGACGCCCGCCGCATCGCGCTGCTGCGCCCCCATGTCTTCCTCATCAACGCCTCGCGCGGGGGCATCGTCGACGAGGATGCGCTGGTCGACGCGCTCGAAGCGGGCAGGCTCGCCGGCGCCGGCCTCGACGTCTGGCGCCACGAACCCCGCATCGACCCGCGCCTGCTCGCGCTGCCCAACGTGGCGATGCTCCCGCATATGGGGTCCGCCACGTTCGAAGGCCGCATCGCCACCGGCGACAAGGTCATCCAGAATATCCGCGCCTGGGCTGATGGCCACCGCCCGCCCGATCAGGTTCTCGAAGGCTGGGCCTGAGCGACTAGGGTCGCACGCGCAACAGGGCGGCGCCGAACCCGATGAAGATCACGCCCGTGACCCGATCGAACGCGCGCTGCAGGCCCGGCCGGGTCAGATGCCGCGCGAGGCTCTGCCCGCCCAGCCCATAGACGCCGTACCAGAAGCACTCGATCGCCGCGAACGTCACCACCAGGATCGCGAACTGCGGCGGCTGCGGCGAGGCGCGGTCGACGAACTGCGGCAGGAACGCTGCTGCGAACAGGATCAGCTTCGGGTTGCTGACCGCGATCGCGAAGCCGCCGCGGAACAGTCGCGCCGCCGACAACGACATCGGCAGCGCATCGGACCCAAGATCCATCGCTGCGTTCCCCGCACCCCGCCACGCCTTGATGCCCAGGAACACGAGATAGGCGACACCGGCATAGCGCAGCACCTCGAACAGCCGCGGCCAAGCCATCAGCAACGCCGAAAGCCCCGCCGCCGACGCCGCCAGCACCAGGACCAGCGCCGACAGGCATCCCGCCATCGCCGCCATGCTGCGTCGCGCACCGAACGCGACACTCCGCGTCATCACGTGCAGCATGTTCGGCCCGGGCGTGCCCGACAGCAGGAACACGGCGACCACGAACATCCACCAGCTGTGCAGCGTCATCTACCGGCTCCCTCCGCCCCCGCGGATCAGTCGCCCGTCAGGATACGATCGACCAGCTGCCCGACAGTCGGCACGAAGCCGTTCGAATAGAACGGGTCCTTCTTGAAGTTGTACGCGGCATGCCCTGCGAACATCAGATTCTGGTCGATGTCGCCGCCATGCGCGATATCCTGCAGCGTCTTCTGGATGCAGAAGCTGCGCGGATCGGCCAGTCGCCCGGTCGAGTTGGTCTCGGTATCCGCCCAGCTCGAGAACGAGCATTGCGACAGGCAGCCCATGCAATCCGCCTGATCCTTGCGGATCATGCCCTTCTCGGTCGGGCTGACGAACACCAGCGTGTTGTCGGGCGTCTTCAGCGCGTCGGTATGTCCCTCGCCGAACCACGCGCGCGCCCGCAGCAGGTCGTTGCGCGTCACCCAGAAGTTCTTGCCCTTCACGCCGACGTCGAGCTGGAACACATGGTCCCCAGCTTCCTGCGTCGAAAACGCGATCTGCCGGTCGGACCGCGCTTCCAGCGACCGCAGGAACGGGTTGCGCACCGCACTGGAATAAAACCCGGTCGGCGAGAATTTGTGCAGCAGCACGTCGCCCGGCTCGATCGTCGTCAGCGCGTCCTTCCACTGTGCCGGGATCGGGCTTTCGCGCGTCAGCAGCGGCCGCGTACCGAACTGGAAGGCGATGCTGCCGAGCTCGGGGTTGTCGATCCAGTCGTTCCAGTCACGCAGGTACCAGACGCCGCCGGCCATCACGATCGGCACGTCGTCGGAAATACCGCCCTCGCGCATCACGTCGCGCAGTTCCTTCACGCGCGGATACGGGTCCTGCGGCTTCAACGGGTCCTCGGCGTTGGACAGGCCGTTGTGCCCGCCCGCCAGCCACGGATCCTCGTACACCACCGCCGCCAGCCAGTCCGCCGCCTTCGAATACGCCCGCTTCCACAGCGCGCGGAAGGCCCGGCCCGACGAGATGATCGGCAGATAATGGACGTTGTACGACGCCGCGATCTCCGACAGCTTGTACGGCATCCCCGCGCCGCAGGTGACGCCTGCGACCATGCCGCGCGTCCGGTCTAGCACGCCGTGCAGGATCCGCTGCGCGCCGCCCATCTCCCACAGCACGTTGATGTTGATCGCGCCCTTGCCGCCGGCGATCTCGTACGCGCGCTTGACCTGCTGGACGGCGCCCTCGATCGCATACTCGACCAGCTCTTCATGCCGGTCGCGACGCGTCAACGCGCTGTACACCTGCGGGATGATCTTGCCTTCGGGATCATAGCTGTCGGCGTTGACGGCGGACACCGTGCCGATGCCGCCGGCCGCGGCCCAGGCGCCGGCCGACGCATGGTTGGTCGCCGCAACACCCTTGCCGCCTTCCACCAAAGGCCAGACTTCCCGGCCATTATAGACGATAGGCTTCAGGCCCTTGAACACGACGACACCTCTCCCGGAAAATACGGCCTCCTATAACGCAAGGACGCAACGCGCGAGCAAATTACACGCTAGGACAATGCGCCCGGCCGCCCAAGCGCGTCTTCGTACAACGCGCGATAGCGGGCGATCATCACACCCTCGTCAAACTCCGCCCGCGCCTTGGCCTGGTTCGCAGCCCCCACCGACGCGCGGAGTGCCGGGTCCGCGACCAGCGCCTGCAACGCATCGCGTAGCCGAACCTCGCTCGGTGCCGCGGTAATGAAGGGCAGATTCTCGGCCGCCACCATCTTCGCCACGTCGCCGACCGGATAGCTCGCGATCGGCAGCCCCGCCGCCATCGCCTCGACCACCGAGATCGGAAACTGCTCGCTCCGCGACGACAGCGCCAGGATGTCGAAATGACCGATATAGCGATACGGCCGGTCGAGGAATCCCGGCAGCACCAGAGCGTCGGCCATCCCCATCGCCGCCGCTGCCTGCTTGATCCGCTCGCGCTCCGGCCCCTCGCCGACGATCACCAGCTTCACCCGCCCCGACACGCCGCCGACCGCACGCACCAGTGCCGCCAGATCCTTCACCTCGCGCAGGCCCGCCAGCGCACCGATCACTACCTGGTTCGCATTCGGCGCGAACCCCGGGATCGCCTTCGGTTCGGGCTTTTGCGCGTAATAGACGGTGCCAATCCCGTTTACGATACGGTGCACCCGCCCCCGCGGCTGCTTCCAGGTCTTCAGCGCGATATCCTCGAGCACCTCGGACGGCACTGCCAGCGCATGCGCCGCACCCAGCGCCATGCGTCGGTACATGTTGCGCTCGATCTTCAGTCCACCCGCCTCGTCCGCGTTGAACCCGTCCTCGTGATGCACCAGCGGCGGCGCGCCTTTCGCGAACACCCGCCGCGCCATCACCCCGTCGATCGCACCCCAATTATACGTCAGCACCAGGTCGAACCGCCGCATATATTGCGCGATCGCCTCGTACCGCTTGACCGACGGCCGCCCGGTGAGCGGCGGTGGCGTCTGCGCGATCTCGTAGCGGATACCCTTGGCGATCGAATCCCGCGCGCCCAGCGCATCGGGCACCCCCGACACGATCGTATGCCGCGCGGCATCGCCAAACGCATTCATCAACCGAACCGCCCGCGCCTCCTTGCCGCCAAGGCTGAACGAGGAGTGGAGGTGCAGGATCTTGACGGGTGCGGCCATGCCCACGGCGATGCCGATTTATGCCCGGCGTTTCAAGGGCAGGACAGGACCGCAGCGATAGAGGGCAAGTTGCTAACTTGTTTCGCCTAAGCCGACGCCAAGTTCGTAAAAGAACGTTTGGGGGGCAAGGGATGCACGAGACAAGGGCGGCCGCGCCGGACGGCGCCGTGCTGGCGACCATCGGCCGCAAGCGTATCGCCATCGCGCTGTCGGGCGCCGACGGTGCGCTTCGCACGGACACTATCCGCAGCTACGAGTCCGAGGCGACGACCGGCGTGACGGCGGCCTTGCTCGCCTTCCAGAGCGACCTGCAACTGACCCGGCTGCCGTCTCGCACGGCGATCGCGGTTGCGGGCCTGGTGCGTGGCGACGCAATCTCGATCACGAACACGCGGTGGTTCGTGTCGCGCTCGGGTTTGCAGGCGATGCTGGGGGAGCCCCCGCTGATCCTCAACGACTTCGCCGCCGAAGCATGGGCGATCGGCAGTGTCGCGATCCGCGCGGGCGAAACGTTCGGTGGCGGCGCGACGCCCGCGATCCAGGCGCCGGGATGCTATGCCGTCATCGGCATCACATCGGGTCTCGGCGTCGCGGTGGTGAACCGGGTCGCATCGGGCGCGATGACGGTCCTGCCGACCGAGGCGGGACACGGCACGTTCGCCGGCGTGACGCCCGAACTGGCCGCGATCGCCGCCGCGCTGTTCCCCGGTCGGCATGCCGCGGCAGAGGACCTGGTTTCCGCCCGCGGGCTGGTCGCGATCCACAATCGCCTGGCCGAGCAACGCGGCGGGGCCGCGCCGGTCGAGCGTCCCGAGGACGTGACGCGGACGGCGGCGAGCAACCCCGTCGCGCGCGCCGCCTGCGAACTGCTGGCCAAGGCGTTCTGGGCGCAGGCCGGCAGCCTGGTGATGACGTTCGGCGCCTGGGACGGCGTGGTGGTGACGGGCGCGCTGGCGAACGCGATCCGTCCGTTCCTGCGCAGACCCGAGGCTCAAGCGTTGTTCATCGCATCGGCCAAGCACCAGCGCACGCTGCAAACCGTGCCCCGCGCCTTCGTCTCGGTCGACAACGCAGAGCTGGTCGGCCTGGCGCAGGCCTTGCGCCACGCGCGCGCCTAGGCCGCGAACACGTCCTTGCCGATATGCGTGATCCGGCAAGCTAGATCCGCCTCGCCGCTCGCGACGACGTAGAAATCCCCCGCGTCGGCGATCCCCGTCGTGAAGACGACGTTGTCGATGTACATCTGGTCCTTCAGCGGCTCGGTCAGTTCCGGCGCCGCCTCCAGCAGCGCGGTATGCTGCGTTGCCACCGTCACGCTCGGGTCGTCCTTGTCGAGGATCGACCAATAGGTGCGATAGACCCCGACCACGCCCGACGGCTCGACCCCGTGCCACAGCGTCAGCCAGCCGCGATCGGTCAGGATCGGCGGCGATCCGCCGCCCATCCGCGCGGTCGAGACGGTCGCCGCGTGCGGACGGATACCGGGCTTGTCGTGCGGCTTCCAATGCAGCGCGTCGGGCGAGCGCGACAGGTTGATCGACGGCCCGGCACGCCATTCGCTGCCCGGCGGATACGCGAAATACAGGTCGCCGAGCGGCCGCGTCTGCGCCCAATACTCGCCGTCGACGAGTCCCTCGAAGATCAGCATGTCCTTGTTCTGGTGATCCAGGACGATGCCCTGCAGCTCCCAATCGAGCCCGTCCTCGGACGTGTACAGCGTCGTCGAATGCCGCTCAGGGCTGACCGAACACGTCGTCATCAGATACCGCTCGCCGACCCGCGAGATCCGCGCATCCTCGACGCCGTAGCATTGGTACGATGTCCGCGGCGCGATCGCCCTGTCGTAATGCACCGCAACCACCGTACGACCCTCGGCGTCGAGTTCGACCGGCAGCAGCCACGACAGCGAGGTCAGCGCCATCACCCGCCACCCGCCGCCGGGGATCAGGAATTTGCGCGGGTCCTTGGTATCGACCATCTCGAGCGGCCAGCCGTCGAGCCGATACGCGCCCTCGTCCCAGCGGATCGCATGGACATGCCCGTCGAAGATCGGCTTCTTCAGCGCTTCCGCAACGCGGACCATCAGCAACAAATTCCCGTTCGGCAGTCGCGTCATGCCCGGGTTGAACGCGCCCAGCACATAGGTTTCGGCGTCGATCCTGCCCGCCAGCGGCGAGCGCGACAGGTCGATATCGGCGGGTGTGAAGATCAGATGGTCGAGCATGAGATGCCTATCGGTAAACGATTGAAAACCCTACGCCGTCACCCCGGACTTGTTCCGGGGTCCACCGTGCGCCACGCTCCGACCGTCGGTTCTGCCCCAAAGTGGATGCCGGACCAAGTCCGGCATGACGGCCGGCACAGCAGGCGCCTATTCCGGCAACGCCCGCGGGACGATCGTCAGCTGCTGCACCACCGTCCGCGTCGGCTGCGTCAGCAGATACTGCACCCCCACCGCGATGTCCTCCGCGCGCAGCATCTCGTCCGCGGCGATCATCGCGCGCTGCTTCTCGTCGGGCACGTCGGGATACTGCATGTTCGATCCCGTTTTGCCCGGCTCGATCAGCGAAACCTTGATCCCCTTCGGCCCCAGCTCACGACGCAGCGCCTCCGAGAATCCCGCGATCCCCGCCTTGATCCCGGCGTACACCGTCGAACTCGGCCCGAGCACATGCGCGCTCATCGATCCCATCAGGATCAGGTCGCTGACCGGCTTCATCCGTTCCGCCGCGGCGTGGGCGCTGAGCAGATAGGCGGTGAAATCGAGCGCGATCGCATAGCGAAGCTCGGGCTCGCTGGTCTGCGTCAGGCCACCGGCCGCGACCGCCGCGTTGACCACGGTAACGTCGATCTCGCCCAGATACGCCTCGGCCGCATCGAAGAACGCGAGCACGTTGTCAGGATCGGCCAGGTCGATGACGAGCCCGTCGCCCTCGCCCACCGCGCGGATGTGCGCCAGCGCATCGGCCAGATGCCCCGCATCATGACCGCAGATGAACACCTTCACGCCTTCTGCCGCCAGGAGGACGGCAATCGCCCGGCCGATGCCGGTAGTGCCGCCGCTGATGATCGCGCGGCGTCCTTTCAGGGGGCGAAGGCGTGTGTGTGCATCGGCAATGCTGGTCATGAAGTTTCCCGTTTGATGAAAAGGTAGCGCGTCAGGCCGCCGCGTGTTCCGCGACCTGCGCCAACAGTCGGTCGATCGGCGCGTGTACCATGTCCTCGGCCAGCGTCGGCGCATGCCCGACACCGGGCACCGTCACCAGCTCGGCCTTGTCGAGTGCGGCGACCATCCGATCCGCCACCGCCGCCGACAACAGGTCCGAGCGGCCACCGCGCACGATCAGCGTCGGCACGTCGCGCAGCGCCGCCAGCGCCGACCACATGTCCGGCCCCGCCTCGCCGCCGACCACGCGGAACGGCTCGGCGATCTTGAGGTCGTAGTCGAGCACGATTCGCCCCGAACTGTTGAGCCGGTACAGCCGCTTCGCCATCGCCAGCCAATCCTCGATCTCCCAGTCGGGATAGACGTCGGCCTGCGTCTCCGACACGCAGCGCGCGGCGTGCATCCAGGTCGGGAAGACCCCGCTGCGCCCTACATAACTGCGGATCCGCGCGAGCCCGGCGGCGTCGATCTCCGGCCCGATATCGTTGAGCAGCGCGCCCGCGACGCGTCCGGATTCCAGCCCCGCCAGCAACATCGCGACGATCCCGCCGAGCGAGGTGCCGAACGCCACGAACCGGTCGATCCCGTGTTCGGCAAGCAACGCCTCGACATCCTGCACATAGGTCAGCGGGACATAGGACATCGGGTCCTTGGCGTAAGCGCTCTCGCCCCGGCCGCGAAAATCGATCGCGATCACCCGCCACCGTCCCGCAAGCCGCGCCGCCAGCGCATCGAAGTCGCGTGCGTTCCGCGTCAGCCCCGGCATGCACAGGATCGGCGGTCGCGACGCATCGCCCGGATAATCGCGTGCGTGCAGGCGAAGCCCGTCCTTGGACCACCAATAGAGGTTTTCGTAAGCGGGCATGGTTGCGTCCTTCGGGTGGCGGCCACCATATCGCCGCATGCCCACGCACCCGCAAGCCTATCGCCCCGAAGCCCGCCTCCTGACGCTCGGCAACGGGTTCTACGATCCTGTCGCTGCCGCGGATTTCCCCGAGACGCATATGCGCTTCCGCAACGATCGCGCCGCCGCGCAAGTCGGGCTCGACACGCTCGACGACGCCGAGTGGGTGCAGGCGTTCGGCCGCTTCGTGCCGCTGCCCGGCACGCTGCCCCAGCCGCTCGCGCTCCGCTATCACGGCCACCAGTTCCGGTCGTACAATCCCGAGATCGGCGACGGCCGCGGCTTCACCTTCGCACAGATGCGCGACGCGGGCGGCCGGCTGATGGACCTCGGCACCAAGGGTTCGGGCCAGACGCCTTGGAGCCGGTTCGGCGATGGCCGCCTGACGCTCAAGGGCGGCGTTCGCGAGATTCTCGCCACCGAGATGCTCGAAGCGCTCAACGTCCCCACCAGCCGCACGCTCTCGCTGATCGAAACCGGCGAGGAACTGCAGCGCGGCGACGAACCGAGCCCGACCCGCAGCGCGGTGATGGTCCGCCTCAGCCACAGCCATGTCCGCATCGGCAGCTTCCAGCGGCTCGCCTATGAACGCGACGACGCCGGCCTGCGCGCGCTGGTCGGCTACACGCTGCGCAACCTGTACGACGAGGACAGCGACGATCCGGTCCGCCTGCTCGACCTCGTCGTCGGCCGCACCGCCACCCTCGCCGCGCGCTACATGGCCGCGGGGTTCGTCCACGGCGTGCTCAATTCCGACAACATCAACGTCACCGGCGAGAGCTTCGATTACGGCCCCTGGCGGTTCGCGCCGACCTGGGATCCCGGTTTCACCGCCGCGTATTTCGATCACCAGGGGCTCTACGCGTTCGGCCGCCAGCCCGAGGCGATCCACTGGGACGTCATGCAACTCGCGATCAGCCTGCGCAGCATCGCCGACAGCGACCCGCTGGTCGCCGCACTCGACACGTTCGGCGATCGCTACCAGCCGGCGGTGGCGGAGGCGATCCTGTGGCGGCTCGGCGTATCCCCCCGCAGCGCCGACGAAGACCGCGCCCTCGTCCAGATTGTCGAACGCGCGCTGCGCACCAGCGGCGTCGGCATCGACCGCTTCTTCTTCGACGCATTCGGCGGAACCCTGCCCGAACACTACGCCGAACCCTGGACCGAAGTCCGCGCCGAGCTCGCCCCCTACGCCCCGCGCAAAGACCGTTCGCACCCCTATTGGGACGGCGAACCCTGCAGCATGCTGATCGACGAAGTCGAAAGCATCTGGTCCGCGATAGCCGACAACGACGACTGGTCCGTGCTGGAAGCGAAGGTCGCAAAGATCCGCGCAATGGGCGAAGCGCTCGCGTAAACCCTACGTCACCCCGGACTTGTTCCGGGGTCCACCGGACGGCAAATCCGAAAGCAGAAATGGCCGCTCGGTGGATGCCGGAACAAGTCCGGCATGACGGAGGCGCGGCAGGCGCTGTGGATTCCCCCAACCAAATCAGGCAAGAGCCCCGCATGGCCGAAGAGCTCCTCTCCTACGAACCGGCAACCGGCGCCCTTCTTTGGCGTCACCCGATCAGCGACGTCGACACCGAAGTCGCGGCGGCGCGCGGCGGCTGGGCGGTCTGGGCCTCGAAACCGCTCGCCTTCCGCATCGAGACGCTGCGCCGCTTCGCCAACGTCGTCCGCCAGCGCGCCGACGCCTTCACCGACCTGATCGCGCGCGAGACCGGCAAACCGGTCTGGGAATCGCGCACCGAGGTCGACACCGTCATCGCCAAGGTCGACATCTCCGTCACCGCCTATGCCGAGCGCACCGCGCAGCGCCGGATGGACGCGCAACTGGGCAGCCGCGTCGCGCTCCGCCACAAGCCGCACGGCGTGCTCGCGGTGCTCGGCCCCTATAATTTCCCCGCGCATCTGCCCAACGGCCACATCGTCCCTGCGCTGATCGCGGGCAACGCGGTCGTCTTCAAGCCGTCCGAAAAGACCCCCGCAGTCGGCGCGTTCCTGGTCGAGTGCTACCGCGCGGCCGGCGTTCCCGAGGACTGCATCCGCCTCGTCGTAGGCGGCCCAGCCGAGGGCAAGGCGCTAGCCGCGCATCCCGACATCGACGGCCTGCTCTTTACCGGCTCGGCGCGCACCGGCCTCGCGCTCAATCGCGCCTTCGCCGACAAGCCCGACAAGATCCTCGCGCTGGAGATGGGCGGCAACAACCCGATCGTCGTCTGGGACACGCCCGACCTGCACACTGCCGCGGTGCTCGTCGTCCAAAGCGCCTTCACCACCGCCGGCCAGCGCTGCACCGCCGCGCGCCGGCTGATCGTCGACACCAAGCTCTACGATCCGCTGATCGACACGATCAACCGCATGATCGGCCGCATCATCGTCGGCGATCCGCACGCCGATCCCGCGCCGTTCATGGGCCCGGTGATCGACAACGAAGCCGCCGACCAGCTGACCGAGAGCTTCCTCGCGCTGATGATGCGCGGCGGCCGCGCGATCCGCCACCTCGAGCGCCCCATCGAAGGCCGCCCGTTCCTGCTCCCCGCGATGATCGACGTGACCGACATGCCCGACCGGCCCGACATGGAACTGTTCGGCCCGATTCTGCAGGTGATCCGCGCCGACGATTTCGACGAGGCGGTCGCCGAGGCCAACAACACCCGCTACGGCCTTTCGGCATCGCTGATCAGCCAGACGCCGGGTCTCTACGACCGGTTCTGGGCCAATGCCCGCGCCGGCATCGTCAACTGGAACAAGCCGACCAACGGGGCCTCCAGCGGCGCGCCGTTCGGCGGCATCGGCTGGTCCGGCAACCACCGCCCCAGCGCCTATTACGCCGCGGATTACTGCGCCTACCCGGTCGTCAGCAGCGAATCGGAAAGCGCCCGCGCCAGCATCGGCATCGGCCTGCGCGACGCATAATCGTCCAGCGCAAAAGCTCTCCTACCTTCCACCAAAGCAGGTTTCCGTTGCGCCGCAGCGCGCTGCCGCCCATTTCTGTTCAATGGCAAGTCTCCTAGACCCGACCGCCCGCGGGCGCGTGATCCTCGTCGGGGCGGGGCCGGGCGATCCCGGCCTGCTTACCGTCCGCGCGGTCGAGGCGCTGAAAACCGCCGACGTCGTCGTCCATGACGGGCTGATCGACCCACGCGTGCTCGATATCGCCCCCGCTTCGGCACAGCGCATCTCGGTCGCCAAGCAGCGCGCCCGCCACACCCTGCCGCAGGAAGCGATCAACGCGCTGATCATCGCGCACGTCCGCACCGGCGCGATCGTTATCCGGCTGAAGGGCGGCGACCCGTTCGTCTTCGGCCGCGGTGGCGAAGAGGTCGAGGCGGTCCGCGCCGCCGGCCTGCCGGTCGAGGTCATCCCAGGCGTCTCGGCCGCACTCGGCTGCGCCGCCGAAGCGATGCTCCCCCTCACCCACCGCGACCATTCCAGCGCGGTCAGCTTCGTCGCCGGCCAGTGCAAGGGCCTCAGCGAACAGGATTGGTCGGGCCTTGCCGGCCAGGGCCGCACGCTCGTCATCTACATGGGCGTTGCCACCGCGACCGACATCGCCGACAAGCTGATGGCCGACGGCGTCGCTCCCGACATGCCCGTCGCGGTCCTCGAACGCGGCACGCTCAAGGGCAGCCGGGCGATGCGCACGCTGCTGGCGGACCTCGGTCCGATGGTGGCGCGCGAAGCAGTCCTGAGCCCCGCGATCATCGTCGTCGGCGATGTCGTCGAACTGTCCGACGCCGAAGACAAACTCGCCCGCTGGGCGCGCGTAGCAGAGGCAGCGGCAGCATGAGACTCCTGACCGGCAACGATCTTCCCACCGGCGACGTCGTCTGGTGGACCGGCACCGGCTGGTCGCGCCACCTGGAAGACGCGATCGACGTCGGCACCGCCGGCGAGGCTATCCTCCGTGCCGAAGAAGGTGCACGCCGCGTCAACGTCCCCTATATGATCGACGCGACGCAGACGGCGGACGGCCCCCGCCCCGCCCACATCAAGGACCGCATCCGCGCGCTGGGTCCGACTATGCGGCCCGACCTGACTTTGAAACCGGCCGATCCGGATGCGGGGAGCTGGGTGATATGAGGCGTGGTCGTCACCCCAGCGAAGGCTGGGGTCTTTCCAAGTTTAGCGCGCCCTTGCGGCACGAGACCCCAGCCTGCGCTGGGGTGACGAGGTAGTTTATGTATAAATACGACACCTACGACCAGGCGATCGTCGACAGCCGCGTCGACGAGTTCCGCGACCAGGTCCGCCGCCGCCTGTCCGGCGAACTCACCGAGGACCAGTTCAAGCCGCTCCGGCTCATGAACGGCCTCTATCTTCAGCTGCACGCGTACATGCTGCGCGTCGCGATCCCCTATGGCACGCTCGACGGCCGCCAGATGCGCATGCTCGGCCACATCGCGCGCAAATACGACCGCGGTTACGGCCACTTCACCACGCGTCAGAACCTCCAGTTCAACTGGATCAAGCTCGACGAAACCCCCGACATCCTTGCCGAACTCGCGACCGTCGAAATGCACGCGATCCAGACCAGCGGCAATTGCATCCGCAACATCAGTTCCGACCAGTTCGCCGGCGCCGCCGCGGACGAGGTCGCCGATCCGCGCCCCTGGGCCGAACTGATCCGCCAGTGGAGCACGTTCCACCCCGAATTCACCTACCTACCGCGCAAGTTCAAGATCTGCGTGATCGCCGCGGACGAGGATCGCGCCGCGATGCGCCTCCACGACATCGGCATCCAGCTGCTGGTCCGTGATGGCGAACTCGGCGCAAAGATCTTCGTCGGCGGCGGCATGGGTCGCACGCCGATGATCTCCCACGAGATCAAGGACTTCGTCACTGCCGACGACCTGATGAGCTATCTCGAGGCGTGCCTGCGCGTCTACAATCGCTACGGCCGCCGCGACAACATCTACAAGGCACGGATCAAGATCCTGCTGCACGAGATCGGCGCCGACGAATATCGCCGTCAGGTCGAGGAGGAATTCGCCGCGGTGAAGGGCCTCGGCCTCGATCCGCCGCGCGCGGAACTCGAGCGGATCACCGCGTTCTTCGGCACGCCCGATTTCGACACGACGCCCAACGCCGAAATCGACCGCAGCGACCCCGATTTCGCGGTCTGGCTCGACCAGAACGTCAAGCCGCACAAGCAGGACGGCTACGCGATCGTGACGATCAGCCTGAAGCCCGTCGGCGGCATTCCCGGCGACGCCTCGGCCGACCAGATCGACCTGATGGCCGACCTCGCGGAGCGCTACAGCTTCGACGAACTCCGCGTCAGCCACGCGCAGAACATCGTCCTGCCGCATGTTCGTACGCGTGACCTTCACGACCTTTGGACAGCGCTCGCAGCGGCTGGCCTGGCCGAAGCGAATCTCGATCTGATCAGCGACATCATTGCCTGCCCCGGCCTCGACTATTGCAGCCTCGCCAACGCGCGCTCGATCCCGCTCGCGCAAAAGATCGCGACCCGCTTCGGCGATCTCGGCCGCCAGCGCGAACTCGGCGAACTGAAGCTCAAGATCAGCGGCTGCATCAACGCCTGCGGCCATCATCACGCCGGCCACATCGGCATCCTCGGCGTCGACAAGAAGGGCACCGAAAACTACCAGCTCTCGCTCGGCGGATCGGGCGCGGAGGACGTCAGCCTCGCCAAGATCACCGGCCCCGGCTTCTCCGAGGACGGCGTGGTCGACGCGATCGAACGCGTCACCGACCGCTATCTCGAAGTCCGCGAAGGCGGCGAACGCTTCCTCGACACCTACCGCCGCGTCGGCTTCGAGACGTTCAAGGAGGCGATCTACAACCCGGTGCTCGAAACCAACGGGGGTACGAAGTGAGCGACTTCGCCCTCCTCCGCTTCCGCGACGACGAGCCGCACGACGAACCCGCCGTCACGCTCGACGCGTTCATCGGCCAGAGCAACGCCACCGCCGTCCGTCTCGAATCGAGCGACGACGCCCGCGCGCTGCTGCCACAGATCGCCCAGCTCGCGCTGATCGAGGTCAGCTTTCCCGGCTACCGCGACGGCCGCGGCTATTCGTCCGCGCGCATCCTCCGCGAGGCGGGCTATACCGGCGAACTCCGCGCGGCCGGCGACGTGCTGGTCGACCAGATCCCGCTGATGCGCCGCTGCGGCTTCGACAGCTTCGCGCCCGAGGCCCCGATCGACATCGACGTGCTGCGCGCCAGCCTCGAACGCTACGACACGCCGTACCAGAAGGCGGCGGACGGCGCGGTGCCGGTGTGGAAGCTGCGGCATGGCTAACGCGCTGCGCATACCCGACATGATCGACGTCACGCCGCCGTTCACGATCTTCGACGCCGCCGCGATGCAGGTCCGCTTCGCCGGCGTATCCGCGCAGGACATGCTGCGCGAACTGCTGACCGGTGAGCTCGCGGGACGCACCGCCGCGGTCTCGTCGTTCGGCGCAGAATCCGCCGTACTGCTGCACATGGTCTCCGAGATCGACCGCGACGTCCCCGTCGTCTTCACCAACACGCAAAAAATGTTCGGCGAGACGCTCGCCTACCGCGACGAACTCGCCGAGCGCCTCGGCTTCACCGACCTGCGCGTGTTCCGCCCCGATCCGCGCCTGCTCGCGATCAAGGACAAGACCGGCTTGCGCTGGTCCTACGATCCCGACGGCTGCTGCGACCTGCGCAAAGTCGAGCCGCTGCGCCGCGCGCTGGCGCCGTTCGACGCGTGGATCTCGGGCCGCAAAGGCTTCCAGTCCGGCACCCGCACCGCCTTGCCACGGTTCGAGGAGGACGAGGGCCGGCTGAAGATCAACCCGCTCGCCGACTGGGACAAGGCGAAGCTCGACGCGTATTTCGCCGAGCACGACCTGCCCCGCCACCCGCTGGAGGCGCAAGGCTATCTCTCGATCGGCTGCGCCCCCTGCACCACCAAGGTCGCCCCCGGCGAAGATCCCCGCGCCGGCCGCTGGCGCAGCTTCGACAAGGTCGAATGCGGGATACATGCGCCAACCAGCTACGACCCGGTGATCTGACTTATTCCCTCTCCCTTTGGGAGAGGGAGAGAATCAATATTCCGCCAGATCCGAGAACTTGGTGATCGTCGGATCGAACTTCATCCGCACCTTGCCGGTAGCACCGTGGCGCTGCTTCGCGATGATCAGTTCGGCCAGCCCGTACACCCGCTCCATCTCCGCCGCCCACGCATTGTGATCCTCGAAGGTCTTGGCGCTGTCGCCCTCGACCGGCCGCTTCGGCTCCTTCGACGCGACGTAATAATCCTCGCGGTACACGAACCAGACCATGTCCGCGTCCTGCTCGATCGACCCCGATTCGCGCAGATCCGACAGCATCGGCGTCTTGTCTTCACGGCTTTCGACCGCACGCGACAGCTGCGACAGCGCCAGCACCGGCACGTTCAGATCCTTGGCCAGCGTCTTCAGCCCGCGCGAAATCTCCGAGATTTCCTGCACGCGGTTGCCGTCCTTGCTCTTGCCCGAGCCCGACAGCAGCTGGAGATAGTCGACCACCACCAGCCCGATCTCGTTGTTGTGCCGCCGCTGCAGCCGTCGCACGCGCGTATGCAGCGCGCCGATGCTGAGCCCGCCGGTATCGTCGATGAACAGCGGCAGATTCTCCAGCTCCGCCGCCGCCGCCGCCAGCTGCGCGAACTCGGTCCGGCTGATCTTGCCCATGCGCAAGGACTCGGACGAAATCTGCGACTGCTCGGCCAGGATACGCGTCGCCAGCTGATCCGCCGACATTTCCAACGAGAAGAACGCGACCTTCGCGCCCACCGAATCGGCCGGCGCGATGCCGTCGGCCATGTCGCGCATCCACCGCCGCGCCGCGTTGAACGCGATATTGGTGGCGAGCGACGTCTTGCCCATGCCCGGACGCCCGGCCAGGATCATCAGATCGCTATGATGCATGCCGCCGATCTTGGCGTTGATCGAATCGATGCCGGTCGTGACGCCCGACAGATTGCCGCCCGAATTGAGCGCCCGCTCCGCCATCTTCACCGCCGCCGTCGTCGCCTGCGCGAACGTCTTGACCGCGTTCTCGGTGCCGCCGTCGGCCGACACCTTGAACAGTTCCTCCTCGGCCAGTTCGATCTGCGCGCGCGGATTGACCTCTTCCGACGTATCCATCGCCCGCTCGACCAGCGTCCGCCCCACCGTCACCAGCGACCGCAGCATGGCGAGATCGTAGATCTGCGTCGCGAACTGCCGCGCGCCGATCAGCCCGGCGCCGCTGCCGGTCAGGCTCGCCAGATACGCCGGCCCACCCAACTCGCGCATCCCCTCGTCCGCCTCGAACATCGGCCGCAGCGTCACCGGCGTCACCAGCATGTCATTGCCGCGCAGCGTCTTGATCGCCGCGAAGATCCGGCCGTGCACGGGCTCGAAGAAATGCGCAGGCTCCAGCCGGTCGACCAGGTCGTCGGCCAGCCGGTTGTCGATCATCATCGCGCCCAGCATCGCGGCTTCGGCCTCGACGTTGCGCGGCAGTTGCGGGGCTTCGGGGACGGGAGCGGGGAATGCGAGTGTTGCCATCCCCCGCGTGTACGCACGCGCCCGTCGCCGGCCAAGCAAGCTGCGATGGAACGATCCGCGAATGATGGGGATAACTCGGCCAGCCTCGGCAAGTGACAGGCGTTACGACCGTCGCTATCGCGGGCCATGGCCGACCCGCGGATCATCGATGTAGAGCTCGACGAGCGCACGATTTCGTGGCGGTCGGCCGATATCGAGCAGGAACGGCGGATCGCGATCTTCGACCTGATCGAGGACAATCATTTCGCGCCGCAGCGTCCGCAGGCCGACGGCTATGCCGGCCCCTACCGGATCAAGCTCGAATCGGAGGAGGGCCGCCTCGGCATCCATATGTACCGCGAGGATGGCACGCATCTCGAGACGCTGGTGCTCGCGCTCGGTCGCTTCCGCCGCCCCATCAAGGACTATTTCGCGATTTGCGACAGCTACTACCAGGCGATCCGCGCCTCCACGCCGGCGCAGATCGAGACCGTCGACATGGCCCGTCGCGGCATCCACAACGAGGCGGCGGAACTGTTGCGCGACCGTCTCGCCGGCAAGATCGACGTCGATTTCGACACCGCGCGCCGGCTGTTCACGCTGATCTGCGTGCTGCACATCCGCTGATGGACACGCAGTGATGTACGGATTGTGGAAAGTCGCCGGCGCTTTGATCGCGATCGGCTTGCTCGCGATGTTTGCATGGAGCTTCGCGACCGGCTGGCACCCCGATGCCAAGCAATATCCGCTCCAGGGCATCGACCTCGGCGAGAACCCAGGCCCCGTCGAATGGGGCACGGTGCGCGCGCGCGGCGCCGACTTCGCCTATATCGTCGCGACCTCGGGCGCCGACCGCCGCGATGCCGCCTTCGAGACCAATTGGGCCGCACTTCCCGAAGCCGGCCTGCGTCGCGGCGCGGTCCACGTCTATTCGCTGTGCCAGCGCGCCACCGATCAGGCGAACGCCTTCAACACCTTCGTCCCCCAGGCGGAAGACGCACTGCCCGCGGCGGTGGACATCGCCTTCCACGCCGATTGCACCGCACGCCCTGACCGAACGGCCTTGATCGCCGAGGTCACGCGCTTCGTCGCGATGGTCGAGGCGCACACGCGCAAACCGGTGCTGCTGCGCATCGCCAAGCCGGTCGAAGCCGAATACCGACTCTCGGAAGCGATCCCCCGTCCGCTCTGGGCGGTGGCCAATGTGTTCGCACCCGACTACGCGGCGAAGCCCTGGCGGATGTGGCGCGCGAGCGACTTCCGCCGTATCGACGGCATCGAAGGACCGGTGAATTGGGACGTAGTGGCACCATGAACGACGAAGCAACCACCCTGGTCGCCGCCGCCCGCAAGGCCGCAGCACACGCGCACGCGCCCTATTCGCGCTTCGCGGTCGGCGCTGCCGTCCTGCTCAACGACGGCAGCATCGTCACCGGCGCGAACGTCGAGAACGCGAGTTACGGCCTGTCGCTCTGCGCCGAGACGGTCGCGATCGCCACCGCCAGCGCCGCGGGCCGGCTGCGCGACGTCGTCGCGATCGGCGTGATCGGCGGCGCGATGGACGCCGACGGCGCCGCGACCGGCACCACGCCCGTCAGCCCCTGCGGCCGCTGCCGCCAGATCCTCAACGAAGCCGCGCAATTGGGCGGCATCGACCTCCCCGTCCATTGCGGGGCGGCCGAAGGCGACGCGATCCGGACCTATCGCCTATCCGAACTACTGCCCGACGCCTTCGGGCCGGCGGATCTGGGGATCAACTGAGCTTGCTGGCAGGGCTGCGGGCACGATTATCATAAGCGTCGCACGGCGCACTGCTACTGTCGTTACGCGACATCCGTCCCCGCAACCTGCTCGAGCGCAGAAGATATCCGCGCCGCCACGACCGAAAGCTCCAACTGGTCGGCCAGGTCGAGCGCCTCTACCAGCCGCAGCCTTAGCCGCTCTACCGTCTCGCTATCATGCATAGTCATGCTACAGATTTAGCGCCGCCCTTCCACGCCCGTCGATAAGGCGGATGCACTAGGCGCGCTGAATTTTGCACTAGAGTCCGGTCGATTGACGCGCGGCCAAGCTGCAGCCGCCCGCATCCCGGCGAGCGCCAACCGACGATGGCTTCATCCCCAACTACCTAATGAAGCGCCTTCCGCTCCCGGCACTGATCGTCACGACCACGCATCTCTGCTCGTGCTCTCGATCACAATCTTCAGGTCTCGCAGTTCGGCCGACAGATGTGCCACGTCCAGGTTTTTTGAGCTACCCCGAGATATTACGCGAAGTGTTCAGACCCTGGAATTCTTGTCCTCGATTGAATTGATCGTTCGGCAACAACACGAAAAGATCGACTTCCCTCGCCCAACCTGTCCATAATCCAAGCGCACAAGAATAATCGTCGATACTCCGCGACGGGCGTGGAGATGGAGAGCGGCATTGGGTCGCCGGTACTGCTGCCGTCCACGCCCTTCGAGGCGACGCGGCCGGCAAAAGCCAGAGCGCAAAATCATTTAAGCGGCCGGGGGTGGAAGCAAATATGGAACAGCTGCCTTACTATATTGTGATCGCGCTGGGTGCGACCTGCCTTTTATTCGGATTTTTCATCATCGTTCGCGGGATAGGCGTCGATGAATCGCAAGGCACCTTCAAGGTCGCCGGCATGGAAATCAGTACGTCGAAAGTCGGGCCGGGCATCCTGTTCGCGATGTTCGGCGTGTTCCTGATCGTCGTAGCGGTGATACGGTTGCCTCTGCTGCCGGCAAGACCCTTGGAAAAACCGTTAGAGCGGGCCGAAACTCAGGTACTTCCGCAGAGCAACGTCTCCGAGTCCACGCATGATGCGATCGAACGGAGGGACGCCGCGCTCGACGTGAACGGCGCCGCGGTTAGAGTGCGGGCCGAACCGCGTGTCAGGCCAGCACCCGCGGCCCTACCCGTGGCAGTGCCTATGCCGACCGAATATTCCCGCGTGGAAGCTCTGCCGGAAGGCCTGTCGTCGCAGCAAAAGTCGGAGATAGTAAAGTCCGCGCTGAGCGAGACGGCCAGTGGCAACTGCCCGGTCGCGTTGATGGCGGAGCGGCTATTAACCGCATGCAGGGAGCAGGTCTCTTCGCTCGGCCCCCAACTTCGGGCCGCTGGTCCGATCGCTTCCGTCACATACACCGGCCGGCAAGGGCAGTATGAAGCCTATGCCGTCAATCACAGCAGCCAAAGGGTCGTGTGGTTGGCTGTCTTCGACTCGACGAACAAGCTGCTCGCCTTCCTCCCGGCGCCATGAGGCTGGTTACCTTGACATTCGCCAATGGGATCAGCGTGTCGCTAGGACCCTATGGCCGGCCTTCGCGCGGGCGTGGAGCACTTCGCTCCGCGGGACACAGGTGCGCGTAGTCGATCGTATGGGCCCGGCCCGAACATCGCGGATACCCTCGCCCCCTTGCTCCCGCCCACCATCCGCGCGAAAGCACGCGGCGAAGGGGAGCCAGCATGTCCATCCAGTCCGACCGTTGGATTCGCGAGCGTGCGCTTGCCGACCAGATGATCGAACCGTTCCACGAGGCGCAGCGGCGCGATGGCTGCATCAGCTACGGCCTGTCGTCCTACGGATACGACGCGCGCGTCGCCGACGAGTTCAAGATCTTCACCAATGTCGACAGTGCGATCGTCGACCCGAAGGACTTCGCCGCGAACAGCTTCGTCGATCGTAAGACCGATGTCTGCATCATCCCGCCGAACAGCTTCGCGCTCGCCCGAACGGTCGAATATTTTCGCATTCCCCGCGACGTCCTGGTCATCTGCCTCGGCAAGTCGACCTATGCGCGCTGCGGGATCATCGTCAACGTGACGCCGCTGGAGCCCGAATGGGAGGGTCATGTCACGCTGGAATTCTCCAACACGACGCCGCTTCCCGCAAAGATCTACGCCAATGAAGGCGCCTGCCAGTTCCTGTTCCTGCAAGGCAGCGAGCCCTGCGAGGTCAGCTACGCGGACCGCGCCGGCAAATATATGGGCCAACGCGGCGTGACGTTGCCCAAACTATAGGGGATCGGAGGGGACAAGACCCGCCTAGGCGCCTGCCGCTGATCAATCCGATCCGCTCACGGCGGGCCAAATCAGCGGCGGAAAACTACTCGACCTCTAGCCCAATCGCGACCTTCGGCGATTGATGTAACCCCGAGGCCGCGGGTAATGCGATCTACCCAACAGGCCGCCTGTCGTGCCAGACTGCGCCGAATGCTTTGGGACGAGGGCAACCTGGCCGCTCAGTTTCGCCGTCTGAGAACACCGGCGTGCAAAGTCCATCCCCCGCACGCCCCCACGTTCGCCTTCGGCAACCGCTATCAGCGAGTGGCCATCTGCGGCGCATATCGCGCCAGCGCCCGCTCGGCGAGATCGTGCGACGACACCACGGCGCCGCTCGGCGTATCCATCGCTACCGCCGGACGGTCCAGCACCGATGCGTACAGCGCCCGTGCCTGCGAATCACGAGCCGTCCGATGATACACCGCCGCCAGGTTCAGCATCAGCTCGGGGCGATCCGGAAAGATCCGCCGCTCTTCGACGATCCGCTGTTCCGCAACGCTCATATTGCCCGCGGCAATCGCGGTGTAGCCGGTGCGATCGGCGGCGAACGCAGACGTTGCCGATCCAGCGAGGACGAGAGCAATCAGGGGAAGTGCACGCATGTCCGGTCTCCTCACGACCTTCCTCGACGGGAAGGTTTCAGTTTTGTGACACTGTTGTGTCACTTCGGTGACGGTCGTGCAAGCGGATTCCCGCGCCCGCTATCGAGTTCTCGGCAGCAAAAAAACCGGCCCCGTCCGAACAACCGGGCCAACAAAAAAGGCGGCCTCGCGAGACCGCCCAAGCGCAAACGAAAAAGGGCGGCCCCGCAGGACCGCCCATTCGTATTCGGAGGTGTCGCCCGACGTTAGAAGTCGTTGCGATACTGCTCGTTGCCGATGAAGCCGAGCTTGGTGATCGCCGAGCGCTTCACCACAGCCAGCGTCCGATCGACGACTTCGTAGCGCGCCTGCGGATCGGGCTGGAAGTGGAGTTCCGGCTCCGGCGACATGCCGGCGGTCTGGTCGAGGTACTGACGCAGCGTCACCTCGTCGACCTGCGAACCGTTCCACGACACGACGCCAGCGGGGTCGATCGTGATCTTGTTCTTCTGCGGGTCGACCGGAGTCTTCGGCGGGTTCTTGCTGTTGACCGGAAGGTCGACCTTCACCGCATGCGTCTGGATCGGAATGGTGATGATGAACATGATGAGGAGCACGAGCAGGACGTCGATCAACGGCGTCATGTTCATTTCCATCATCGGCTCGCCGTCTTCGCTGCCGCCGCTCATTGCCATTTCATGCTACTCCTAAATACGTCCGAGCGGTCATTAGCGCTCGGTGGTGCCGCCGGGGGGCGGCTCAGAGATGAAGCCGACGCGGGCGAAGCCGGCGCGCTGCATCGTATAGATCGTGCCGCCGATGCACTTGTACGGCGTGTTCACGTCGCCGCGGATATGCGCCTCGGGCAGCTCGAGCCCGGCTGCATTGACGCCGCCCTGACGCTCGATCTCGGCCTTCAGCTTGGCCACGCCGCGATCGAGCAGCTCGGTCGAGGTGACGGGGGACATGCCCCAATACACCGCGCAGCTGCCATCCGCGTTGGTCGTGACCGACAGCGAGACGTTCTCGGGCTTGGTCATCGTCGGATCGAAACGGACCTCTGGGAGCTTCAGCTGCACCGCCTGGACCGCAACGGTCGTCGTCACCAGGAAGATGATCAGGAGCACGAGCATGACGTCGACCAGCGGCGTCGTATTGATGTCCGATATCGATTTCTCGGTGGAATCGCCACCAACACTCATCGCCATGTGCGAACCATCCTATTCATAGTATCGCCGCCGGAACTGCCGGCGGGAAGGAAGCGGGGCCGCTGCGGACAGCAGCCCCGCCTTTCGCGTCTTAGTTGGCGCGCGGTACGCCACCGGTCTGGCCGGCGGTCGTGGTCGTCGTCACGGGCTTGGCCGCAACCGGCTTGGCACCCGTTGCGATCGACGGACGAACCGCACCGTTCGAAGCGAGGAAGCCGAGCACGTCGTTCGAGAAGGCCGACAGGTCCTCGGAGATCGACTTGTTACGGCGCTGCAGCCAGTTGTACGACAGCACGGCGGGAACCGCGACGACCAGGCCGAGTGCGGTCATGATCAGCGCTTCACCGACCGGGCCTGCGACCTTGTCGATCGATGCCTGGCCCGATGCGCCGATCTTCACGAGCGCGCGGTAGATGCCGATAACCGTACCGAACAGACCGATGAACGGCGAAACCGAACCGACCGTCGCGAGGAAGGCGAGACCGCCACCCAGCTTCGAGTTGATCGCGGCTTCCGAACGCGCCAGCGAACCGTGCAGCCAGTCATGCGCCTCGACCGGATCGGTCAGCTTGCTGTGCTGGTCCTGTGCGGCCAGGCCGTCGTCGACGATCTGCTTGTAGGCCGAGTTCTTCTCGAGCTTGGCCGAGCCTTCGCGCAAGGAGTTCGACGACCAGAAGGCCTGGCGGACGCGCTTGCCCTGGCCGATGATCTTCTGCTGCTCGAACAGCTTCGAGAACAGGATGTAGAACGATACCACCGACATCAGCACCAGGATGCCGAACACGGTCTGCGAAATCAGGCCGCCTTCCTTGAGTGCGGCCTGCAGGCCGTACGGGTTTGCGTCGGGAGCGGCGGCACCCGCCGCGGCAAGAATGGTCGTGATCATGGTCGGTTGGTCCTCTGATTAGTCAATTTCGTTCGTGACGAAGAAGATACTGCAATCGTTATTGCGCTGGCATCCGCCAGGTCACGCGCCGCGACGACGACGACCGGATCGGGTTACCCGCCTGATCGAGCGCCGGCGAGTAGCGCCCACGACGAGTGATCGCCGCACAGGCTGCACGGTCGAGCGCCGAAGAGCCGCTGGATGAGGTCACCCGGCAATTCTCGACACGCCCCTGCGTGTTGATGTCCCACGCAATCGCGCTGGTGCCTTCCTCCTGCGAACGCAGCGAGCTCGGCGGATAATCGTCCGTCGACACCCACTGGGCAGGATCGCCCTTCGCGCCTGCAGCCTTGTTGATCACCGGAGCCGGCGGAGCCGGAGGCGAAGGCGGTGCGGGCGGCGTCGGCGGATACACCGGCTGACTCGGCGGAATGACCGTCGTCGTCTGCATCGGCGGTGCCTGCACCGGCGTGTTCACGATAGGCGGCGGCACGACGACCGTGGTCGGCGGCGGCGGCAGGTTTGGCTGGTCAGGCGGCGGCGGCGGGGGCTCGTCCGGCGGAGGAGGCGGCGGTGGCGGCTCCACGTCGAACGTATTAAGCTTTTCTTGGGCCTTTTTCACGTACTGGTACGCGAGGCCGGTGACGAAAGCGTAGCCCAAGGCCGCATGAATCAGCGCGACGATAACGATCGCGACGATTTTGCCTCCGGACATCTTCTGGTCAACATAGGCCATTCAGAAACGACACTCCCTCAATCTGCCTGTCCCGGACGTGGCTCGGCACGTCGGAGGCGCAGAACACAAAACGTCTTCCGTGGGCCGGAATATCCACGGGGCAGCGTTGCAAGTCCTATCGCCACGCTTTGCGACACGCAAACGCTTTGTCGGACGCAACAAACGTACAACCGCATGATGACCGAAATATTTCTGTTTCGTTCATGCGCGATCGCGTAGCCGACAGGAATGATCGCCCGCCATACCCGCCCGAGCTTAGGCCATACCGCGCTTGCGGCATTGGCGCTGGTTGCCACCCCCGCCACCGCCCGTGCGTTGCAGGACGGAGCGACGCCCGGTTTCGCGGCAGCGCAGCAGACCGCGCCGGTCGGCGGCGTCGGCTATGCGGACCTGACCGATCTCGTCCTGGCCGCGCCAATCATCGCCGACGCGACGGTCCGTTCGACGAGTCGTATCAAAGGCGCCGAGGCAGCCGATCTCGCGCCGGGGATGGCGCGGCTGTACGTCACGGTCGATGTCACCGCGCTCGTTCGCGGCGCACAGGGACTGCCGCCGCGGATCGGCTATCTGCTCGACCTGCCGCTCAGCGCCGGTGGTCGCGTACCGAATTTGAAGAAGGCGCGGGTGCTGGTGCTCGCCCGCCCCGTCCCCGGCGCGCTCGACCAGGTCCAGCTCGTCGCGCGCGACGCGCAGCTGCCCTGGACGCCGGAAACCGATTCGCGGATTCGGGGAATCGCCAAGGACGTGCTCGCCGCGGACGCGCCGCCGACGATCACCGGTGTCGGCAATGCCTTCCACGTTCCCGGCGCGCTCCCCGGCGAAGGCGAGACGCAGATCTTCCTGACCACCGCGGACCAGCGCCCGGTCTCGCTGTCGGTACTGCGTCGCCCCGGCGAGCAGCCACGCTGGGCGGTCGCGCTGAGCGAGATCGTCGACGAGGCCGCCGTACCGCCGCCACGCGATACGCTGCTGTGGTACCGTCTCGCTTGCGCCCTTCCCGCGACTCTGCCCGAGCGCAGCACCGCGGCGCTCGAAGCCGCCGACGCCCAGGTTGCGCAGGAGGATTACCGGTTCGTCATCGGCGCGCTGGGCGAGTGCGGAAGAACACGGTCCTAGTCAGAGGCTAACCGACGCTATTCGATTTCCAGAATTTGCCCGGTCGTCGACCGCGCGCCTTCCAGAAACACGACCGCCGCCGCGACATCATCGGCCTTAGCGCCCGTCCCAGGCGCGACAGCATTGACCCGCATCGCCGGTGCACGCTCCACCGCCAACGGCCCGATCGCCGCGCGCGCCAACGCCATCTCCAGCGAAGCGCGCGGTGCAATCACCACCACCAGCGAATCACTCGTTGCCCCGCGCACCGCGGCAACCAGGTCATCCTCCGCCGCAACGTCGATCCTCACCGCCGGTGACGCACCAGCGTCACGCCGATCGATTCGCCCGCCTCCGCAATCGCCAGCTTCACGATCTTCACCATAACGCGCAAAACCCGCGCATCCTGCAGGAACAGCGTCTCGCAGATATGGTCCGCAACCGCCTCGATCAGCGTGAAATGCACCCCCGGCGGCAGCGCGGTAGTCGCCGCGTTCTTCAGGTCGAGATAGTTCTTCGATGCCGACAACGGCGTGTCGGGGGCAAACTGCGCCGGGCAGACCAGATCGACGGTCAGCGAGATCCGCAGCGGTTGCGGCAGGTGCGTCTCCTCCGAATAGATGCCGGTCAGGACCTGCACTTCGATGTCGTGCACTTCGAGCTGAAGACTGTCTTCCATCCGCGCGGCTCTAGGATCACGCGCGCCGGTCGGCAATGCTCGCGGTTCCGCTTGCGTTCGCCGCCGCCGCCGGTAAAGCGCGCGGCCCTCGGCGTGCATCTGCAGCCGCCCCGACAGAAAGCCGCCGTTGATCGCGATTCACCGCCTCGAAACAGTCCCACACGCCGCGATCGAGGCCCTGCTCGATCGCGCGTTCGAGCCCGGCCGCCATCGCCGCACCGCCTATATCGTCCGCGGCGCCGCACGCGCCATCCCGACGCTCAGCTTCGCGGCGCTCGACGACGACCTGCTGGTCGGCAGCATCCAGTGCTGGCCCGTCGCGCTCGTCACCGACGCCGGTACCGCACTGCCGCTGGTGATGGTCGGCCCCGTCGCGGTCGATCCGACGCACCAGATGCACGGCATCGGCCGCATGCTGATGACCGCCGCGCTGGATGCCGCGGCGGCGCACGGACTCGACGACGCGATGATGCTGATCGGCGATCCCGACTATTACGGCCGGTTCTTCGGCTTCTCGGCCGAGCACACCGCCGACTGGGCACTGCCCGGCCCGGTCGAGCGCCACCGCCTGCTGGCGCGTGGCCCGGGCGTCCCCGCCGTCGCCGGCACGCTCGGCCCACGGATCGCTGCGCCAGCCTGAGCTACGACGCCTGACGCCTTTACGGCAGGCACGCCCGTCCCTACCTCGCGCACATGCCCATGGACCCCATTCCCGATCTCGCCTCATTAAGCCTCGCCGAGATCGCCAAGCTCGTCGAAGAGGCGAAGCTGCCCCCGGTCGAGAAATGGACGCCGACGCATTGCGGCGACAGCGAGATGCGGATCGCGCGCGACGGCACTTGGTATCACCAGGGTTCGCCGATCGGCCGTCCGGCGATGGTCCGCCTGTTCTCGACGATCCTGCGCCGCGAACCCGATGGCAGCCACGTCCTCGTCACCCCCGTCGAAAAGCTCGACATCGAAGTCGAGGACGCCCCCTTCGTCGCGGTCGAGATGAAGGCCGAGGGCGAGGGTCGCGACGCGCGCCTGGCCTTCCGCCTCAACACCGGCGAGCTGGTCACCGCCGGCGCCGCGCACCCGTTGCGGTTCGTGCAGGACGACGACGGACCCCGCCCCTATCTGACCGTCCGCGGCGGCATGGAGGCGCTGGTGTCGCGCACCGTCTATTACGAGCTCGCCGAACGCGCGATCGCCGGCGACGACACGCCCCCCGGCATCTGGAGCCACGGCAGCTTCTTCCCGCTGGAACCCGCCGCATGAGCCTTGCCGATCGGCTGGCGACCGCGCTGGCCCGCGATACCGACGGTCTCGTGCTGATGCGCGGCGACCGCGAAGACGCGCTGCCCGACGAGACGATGCACGAGGCGGCGGTGCTCGTCGCGTTCACCGACCGCGCCGAGCCCGGGATCATCCTGACGCAGCGCACCGAGACGCTGCGCCACCACCCCGGCCAGGTCGCATTCCCCGGCGGCCGGATCGATCCGGGCGAGGACGCGGTCGCCGCCGCGCTGCGTGAGGCCGACGAGGAGATCGCCTTGCCCCCCGCGGCGGTGAAAATCGTCGGCGCGATCGACCGCTATCGCACCGGCACCGGCTACCACGTCACGCCGGTGATCGGTGTCGTCCCCCCCGACCTCACGCTCCACCCGAGCGAGGCCGAGGTCGCAAGCGTGTTCGAAGTGCCGGTCGCGTTCCTGTTCGACCCCGCGAACCATCGCGAGGCGAGCGCGGAATGGAAGGGTGCGATCCGCCATTTCTACGAGATCAACTGGCAGGACCGCCGCATCTGGGGCGCGACCGCTGCAATGATCGTCAACCTGTCGCGCCGGCTGGCCGCGGCATGACGATCCTTCCCGATGCGCCCTGGCGCAACCGTGCGGCGCTGGACCAGCTCGCGACCGTGCTCGGCGGCGGCGCGGGCGAAGCGCGCTTCGTCGGCGGCGCGGTCCGCGACACGCTGCTCGGCATCGACGTCGCCGACATCGACATCGCCACCAGCCACGCGCCGACCGAAGTCATCGCCCGGCTGCAGGACGCGCGGATCAAGGCGATCCCCACCGGCCTCGCGCACGGCACGATCACCGCGATCGTCGAGGGCGCGCCGGTCGAGGTGACGACGCTGCGCCGCGACGTCTCGACCGACGGCCGCCACGCGATCATCGCTTATACCGACGATTGGCGCGAGGATGCCGCACGCCGCGACTTCACGATGAACGCGCTCTACGCCGATCCGACGACCGGCGAGGTGTTCGACTATTTTGACGGCCTTGCCGATCTCGCGGCACGGCGTGTCCGCTTCATCGGCGATCCATTGCAGCGCATCGCCGAGGATCACCTCCGCATCCTCCGCTTCTTTCGCTTTCACGCGCGGTTCGGCGATACGATCGACGAAGCCGGACTCGACGCCTGCACGGCGCGCGCGAACGACCTGATGGCACTGTCGCGCGAACGCATCGCCAGCGAAGTGCTGAAGCTGCTCGTCGCGGCGCGCGCCGTCCCGGTCGTCCAGCTGATGGTCGACCGCGGCATTTTTCGTGCCGTGCTGCCCGAGATCGACGCCGCCGGCGCCGCCCGATTAGCCGCGCTTGCAGACCGCGAACGGCATGAGGGCATCGCCCCCGACCCGATTCGCCGCCTCGCCGCGGTGATCCCGTCGGCCGACGCCGAAGCGGTCGGCGCCCGGCTCAAACTCTCCAACGCCGATCGCAAGCGGCTGATGGCGGCGACCGCCGGTCCCGGCGATGAAGGACCGCGTGCGCTAGCCTACCGCGCCGGGCCTGTCGTCGCGATCGATCGCCTGCTGCTAGCCGGCGAAGACCTAGCTGACATCCGCGACTGGACCCCGCCCGCGCTGCCAATCAACGGCGGCGCACTGGTCGCGCGCGGCCTCCGCAAAGGGCCGGACGTCGCGGCGATGCTGCGCGAGATCGAAACGCGGTGGATCGCCGAGGGATTTCCGAACGCCGAACGCCTGTCGACGATCGCCGATGCCATGGTCGCGGACGCGCTGGCCTAGGCGGCGGGCAAAGCCAGCATCGCAAACGCCGCATCGGCTTCGAGCGGCCGCGCGAAATGATAGCCCTGCCCGTACGTGCACCCCAGCGCGGCCAGCGTCTGCGCCAGTTCGACCGTCTCGACCCCCTCGGCGGTCGTCTTCATGCCGAGCGCTTGCGCGAGACTCAGGATCGCCCGCACGATCGACACCTTGTCGCGGTCGGCGAGCATCTCGGTCACGAAGCTGCGATCGATCTTCAGCACGTCGATCGGCAGCTTCTGCAGATAGGCGAGGTTCGAATACCCCGTCCCGAAATCGTCCATCGCCAGCGTCGTGCCGAGCGCCTTCAGCGCGTGCATCGCCTCGGCGATCCGGTCAGGATCGCTGACGATCGCACTCTCAGTCAGTTCCAGCGTGAAGCGATCGCCGGTCAGCCCGGTTGCTGCCAGTGCGGCCTCGACGACCGGAGCGATGCTATCGCGCTGCAGCTGGATCGCCGACAGGTTGACCGCCATCCTGACGCCGCAGTCGCCCCCTGCCGCCGCGTCCCAGCCCGCCAGCGTCCGCGCCGCCTCTTCGATCGCCCAGCGCCCGAGCGGCACGATAAGCCCGCATTCCTCGGCCACCGGAATGAAATCGTTGGGCGCGTATTCGCGACCGTCGGCGTCGGTCCAGCGCGCCAATGCCTCGAACGAGGTTATGCGACCCGTCGCCAGGTCGCAGATCGGCTGATAGGTCAGCCTCAGCTGGCGGTCCTCGATCGCGCGGCGCAGCGCGGTTTCCATCGCGAACGCGTCGCGCGCGATCGCGAAATCCTGCGTCAGATAGGATTCGGACTTGCCGGTAATCTTCCCGCGTTTGACCGCGAACTGCGCGTGGCGGACGAGTTCGGCGATGTCGCCCGGCACGTCCGCGCCGTACGCGATGCCGACCGAGCAATCGACGCTGATTTCATACTTCGTCAGCCGGAACGGCGTGGCGAGCGCCTGCCGGATGCGCCGCGCCAGTTCATGCGCCTCCTGCCGATCGTCGTCGATCGTCATCAGGATGCCGAACTGGTCGCCCCCCAGCCGCGCAAGCGTGTCGCGCGCGCGCAGCGCCCCCTTGATCCGACGCGCCACCGTGATCAGCAGTTCGTCGCCCGCCAGGCTTCCCAGGCACGAGTTCAGCCGGCCGAATCGATCCAGGTCGATCGCCAGCACCGCATGGTGGCTGCGATCGGGAAGCCGTTCGATGACATCCTCGAACCCTTCGCGATTAGGCAGCCCGGTCAGGCTGTCCGTCGTCATCTCGCGGCGCATGCTGCGCTCGGTATGGACCTGCGAGGTCTGGTCGATGAACGTCAGCGTGCAGCGGTCATGCACGGTCACCGACGATCGCGCGATGGTGACGCGGTAGTATCGGCAGTCGACGACCTGCCCCAGCGTCCATTCGAAATCGACCCGCACCAACCCTTCGTCGAGGAACGCCGTGATCTGGTCGGACAACGCGGCCAGCATCGGCGAGCGATCGGCCACCACCCCCAGCCCCGCCAGGCGATAGGCGCGATTGGTCGCGAACAGCGTCAGCACGCCGTTCTCGCGGACCACCTGCACCGCCGGGATCGGCACGAGCTCGAGCGCACGCGTCACCAGATCTGCCGTGAGGACGACGAGCGTTTCGGGATCGGGGGCGGGCAATGCCATGCCCCCGCCTAACCGGTGGTTGGTTAAGACCTTCTGAAGGCCTGACCTATTGCCGGCCACATCGTATCTTATCCGAAACGATTATCGCGCGGGAAGCCCGTCGGCGGCATCCGGCCCGCGGCACCCCGCGCCGCACGCCACGGCCCCAGGTCCGATTCGGTCCGTACCCGTCCGCTGCCACCGCCCATCGCCCAGCTCAGCCCACCCGCGAATTCGAACGTGATCGCATCCGCCAGCCCGCCGTCGCGGTAGCGCTGCATCTGCAGCCCCTGCCCACGCGCCATCTCCACCAGTTCGGCGAGCGGAAACACCAGCATCTTCCGGTTGTCGCCGATCGCCGCGACGTAATCGTCCTTCGCTGCGATCGGCCGGACGATCTTCAGCGTCTCGCCGGGCCGCGGCGTCACCACCGTCTTGCCTTTCCGCGTCTCCGCGACGACGTCCGCGGCGTTGACGACGAACCCGCGCCCGTCGGTCGCCGCGACCATCAGCCGGGTCTGCTTGGTCGCCGGCAACAGCGCGACGATACCGACGCTGCCGTCCAGGTCGATCATCGCCCGCACCGGCTCGCCGAACCCGCGTCCGCCCGGCAGCTTGTCCGACGCCAGCGTATAGAATCGCCCGTTCTCGGCCGCGAGCAGCAGCTTGTCGGTGGTCTGCGCATGGAACGCGAACGCCGGCCCGTCGCCCTCTTTGAACTTCAGCGCCTCCGGACTCGTCAGATCATTGTGCCCGCGCATCGCCCGGATCCAGCCGCGCTGCGACAGGATCACGGTGATCGGCTCGCGCTCGATCATCGCCTCCAGCGGAATGTCGCGGGTCGGCGCCGCCTCCTCGATCGTCGTCCGCCGCTTGCCGAGCACGGTCTCCGGCCCGTAGCGATCGCGGATCTTGCCCAGGTCGCGCTTCATCCGGGTCTGCTGCTTCTTCGGCGAATCGAGCAACGCGGCCAGATCGGCACGCTCCTTGTCGAGCTTGTCGCGCTCGCCGCGGATCTCGAACTCCTCGAGCCGCCGCAGACTGCGCAGCCGCATGTTGAGGATCGCCTCGGCCTGCCGATCGGTCAGGTCGAACTCGGCGATCATCACCTGCTTCGGCTCATCCTCCGTGCGGATGATCGCGATCACCCGGTCGAGGTTCAGATACGCGACAAGATAGCCTTCGAGCAGCTCGATCCGGTCGGCGATCTTGGCAAGTCGATGCTCGGTCCGCCGTCGCAGCACGACGAACTGGTGCTCGACCCATGCCGACAACGCCTCGCGCAGCGGCATCACCCGCGGCGTGCGATCCTTGTCGAGCACGTTGAGGTTCAAGCTGACCCGCGTCTCCAGGTCGGTCAGGCGGAACAGCCCGTCCATCATCACCTGCATGTCGACGGTGCGGCTGCGCGGCTCGAGCACGATCCGCACCTCGGCGTCCGATTCGTCGCGCACGTCAGCCAGGATCGGCAGCCGCTTGGCGTTGATGAGCTCGGCGATCTGCTCGATCAGCTTGCCCTTCTGGACGCCGTACGGGATCTCCGACACGATCACCTGCCAGCCGCCGCCCTTCTCACGCTCGACGCTCCAGCGCGCCCGCACCCGAAAGCCCCCACGCCCGGTGGCGTAGGATTCGCGGATCACCGCCGGCGGATCGACCACCAGCCCACCGGTCGGGAAGTCGGGGCCGGTGACATGCTCCAGGATCATCGCATCGTCGGCATCGGGCCGGTCGACCAGCATGATCGCGGCCTCCAGCAGTTCGGCGGCGTTATGCGGCGGAATGCTCGTCGCCATGCCCACCGCGATGCCGCTCGCGCCGTTCGCCAGCAGGTTCGGGAACAGCCCCGGGAACAGCTCGGGCTCCTGGTCCTCGCCATTATAGGTCGGACGATACGCCACCGCGTCCTCGTCCAGCCCGTCCATCAGGTCCATCGCGACCTGCGTCAGTCGCGCCTCGGTGTAGCGATACGCCGCAGCGTTATCGCCGTCGATATTGCCGAAATTACCCTGCCCGTCGACCAGCGGGTACCGCATCGCGAAACTCTGCGCGAGCCGCACCATCGCGTCGTAGACCGACTGGTCGCCATGCGGATGATATTTGCCGATCACGTCGCCGACCACGCGCGCGCACTTCTTATACCCCTGCGCCGGGTCCAGCTTCAGCAGTCGCATCGCCCAAAGGAGGCGCCTGTGAACAGGCTTGAGCCCATCGCGCACGTCCGGCAGCGACCGCGCGGTAATCGTCGACAGCGCATAGACGAGGTACCGCTCGCTCAGCGCGCTATCGAAGGGGGAGTCGACGATGCTGTCGAACGGGTCTTTGAAGTCGCTGGCCATTGCGCGGCACGCTAGCACCCGCGCCCGTAACGATCAAAGGCTGCGGGCCACCCGCGTCACCTTTTGTTCTCCGCGTACGCCGCCACGATGCTCGACGATCGCCCGTTCGAGCAGCGCGCGATGCTGCCGCCCGGTTTCCGACCAGTCATACCGCTCGCCATACGCCCGCGTCTTCGCACGATCGGGCAGGTTCGCGAGCAACGTCGCGATCCCGTCCGCGATCGCCGCATCCGATCGATCCGCCACCAGCAGCCCAGCCTCGGGCACGCGCACCACTTCGGGCGATCCCCACACCGGCGTCGCCACCAGCGGCGTCCCGCACGCGAGCGATTCGAGCAGCACGTTGGCGATCCCCTCGCGGTCCGAACAGCTCGCCGTCAGGTCCGCCGCGCCGTAAAGTTCGGGCAGCCGGTCCTGGTCGACATGCCCCAGGAAATCGACCCGGTCCCACACCCCCAGCCGTTCCGCCAGCGCCTTCAGTTCGCCCTCGCGCGGTCCGTCGCCGGCGATCATCAGCCGAACATTGGGGAGTGTCGCGATCGCCCGTATCGCGAAATCATGCCCCTTGCGGTCGATCAGATGCCCGACCGACAACACCGTCGGTGCGACGATCCCGAACCGACGCCGCAACGCCGCGCGGTCAACGGGCGGGCTGAACAGCTCCAGGTCGACGCCGTGCTCGACCACGCACACCTTGTCCGGCGATGCGCCCAGCACGATCAGTTCGTCGCGCAACGCCGCAGCCACCGCGGTCGTCGCCCCCGCCCGTGCAATCGCGCGCAGGATCATCGCCCGCTCGGCGCGATGCTGCGGGATCAGGCTGACGTCGCTGCCCAGCGCACTCATCACGAACGGCACGTCGAACCGCCGCGCGAGCAAACTCGCTGCGATTCCATCGGGATAGAGGTAATAGCTGTCGATCACATCGAAGTCGAAATCGCCCCGGATCCGCGCGATATGCGGATACAGCGCCGCCGCCATCAGCCACGGCGCCGCGATCATCCCGACCTTCGGCACCACGACATGCCGCGGATGCGTCACCGCGATCCCACGCCGCACCGCCTCGTACGGCGCCCGCGCGAAATCGGCATAATGCCCGAACTTCGCGCTGCTGCTCGGAAACCACGGGATCGGCGCAACCACCCGAACCTCATCGCCCGGCTGTACGACATGGTTGACCCGGTGCTCGATAAAGATCCCATGCCGCCGCTGCACCGCGTTCGGGTAGAGGCTCGAAAGCACCAATATCTTCACATCGCCCGCCCCCGCGTTAACATGTTATTAACCTGTCGCGACGGCTGTATCGCGAATCCGATCGTTTCGGTACCGGGTCATTGCAGTTAACGCCGTCCAGCGACGGGACGATTCCTCCTGCGTCGTCGTCCTCACGAAGGTCAGGATCCAGTTTCACAAACGCCGACCCGTCGTTGCGTATCGCTGAAGCAGCCTGGCGACGGTCAAGAGTATCGTAGCAATCTCCGCGGGTCGGCCCGAAGGCCCCGCTAAGATCCAAAGCGCACAGTGCTTTACGCGACCATTCTGCTTAGGCCCGGAACCGGTCACTTGCGCGGTGAATAGGCTTGCTCGATAGTGGCCTGAAGCCAATCCGACCGGAGGTCATTTATGCCACGCATCACCTATACGGGCACGCAGACATTCACTGCAACGGCCTACGCGTTAGCTCCAGGCGACGAGCTGATCATGACTGACAGTTCTCAGATGTTTGGGAACATTGCGAATGAGTCTTCACCTTTGATCAGCGCGACCCGCGCGGTCGTGCAAAATGATGGTTACGTGCATTCAAACTCTAGCTGCATAGTCCTCATCGGTGGATCGACACTGACGAACACGGGAACCTTGGAATCCTACGGCACACAAGGTGTCAATACAGTTAAGACTGTAAATATCAGATACTTTGAGGGCATAAGTACTGTTACTAATTACGGTACTATTTCCGCCATCGACACTAGCGGTAACGGAGCCGCGGTTTTATTAGATGCGAATTCCATACTTTTAAACACCGGAACGATAACGGCGGGCGGCCCCAACCCAGGCGCGGCAATACGCGGCTATGGCTCCGAGAACATTACAAACGAGGGCACGATAATTGGCAATATATGGCTCGCCAACCAGAAAGACATATTCTACAATGTCGGCACTATAACCGGCAGTGTAAACCTCGGAGACGGAGGGAATATTTTAACAAATCACGGGCTGATCGACGGCGCAGTCAGTTTGCTCTCAGGCATTGACTTGATGATCAATGACGGAACCATCACAGGTCAGGTTTTCCTCGGCGAGGGCAATGACACGTTGATCAATGTCGGGGGGGTCATCACCGGCAATATCATCGGCAGCGCAGGAAGCGACACAATCACTGGCGGAAGTGGCACCGACGTAATCTACGGCGACAATCTTTCGTTCATCCCGGACGGCGGCAACGACGTGCTTTCCGGCGGCTACGGCAACGACACCATCATGGCGGGTTCTGGAAACGACACTGTTTACGGCAATCAGAACGATGACGTCCTGTTCGGTAACCAGGGCTCCGACTGGATCCACGGTGGTCAAGGCAACGACACGATCTATGGCGGTCAGGGCAGTGATACTGTCAACGGCGGCGTCGCCAACGACACCTTGTTCGGCAATCTAGGCGACGACCTGTTCGTCTTCGCACCGAACTTCGGTCACGACACCCTTGGCGACTTCAGCGCGATCATCGGCAACAACGACGTCATCAACTTCCAGGTCGGAACTTTCAGCAGCTACGCTGAAGTCCAGAGCCACATGGTCCAGCAGGCCGCCGACGTAGTGATCACGCTCGACGACGCGAACACGATCGTTTTGCAAAACGTGAATGTCTCGACGCTCACGGCCGATCACTTCATTTTCGGCTAACGTAACGCTGACGCCGGAGGCCGTGCATACGCTGTCTCCGGCACACGGCTTTTGCCCGAACAATTCGCTGTCCTACATGCGGTGTTGCCGTCATGGTCGGCGCCGAATCAGCCTGAACACTGTCAAACCGTCGATCACTCGATCTACCAACAGCACCATCGAAACCCGTTCCAGGCCTAATCTTCCTAATCTTCCGACGGTTTCGAGCCCGGATTGTGCAGCACCGGTTGTCTCTGCCAGGTTCGACCGTGACAGCACGGGAAGCGATTTTCGAGAGGGACGTAGCGTGAACTTCGACAACTTCCGCAGCCCCCACCGACCCGCCACGCCGCCCTCTACGCCGATTGCACGCCCCGCCCCCTTCGCCTATAGGCCCGGCCTATCCCGGCCCCGGCACCGCTACCCTCACGCGGCTGTCGGGGCCGCTCAATTTCAGGGGACCTGCTTATGGCTCGCCGCCGCCAGATCTACGAGGGCAAGGCCAAGATCCTCTACGAGGGTCCCGAACCGGGCACGCTAATCCAGTATTTCAAGGACGACGCGACCGCGTTCAACGCCCAGAAGAAGGGCACGATCAACGGCAAGGGGGTGCTGAACAACCGCATCTCCGAGCACATCTTCACGCTGCTCGATCACATCGGCGTGCCGACGCACTTCATACGCCGTCTCAACATGCGCGAGCAACTCATTCGCCAGGTCGAGATCGTGCCGATCGAGGTTGTCGTCCGCAACGTCGCCGCCGGCTCGCTGTCGACGCGCCTCGGGATCGAGGAAGGCACCAAGCTGCCGCGCACGATCATCGAATATTACTACAAGGACGATGCGCTCGGCGATCCGATGATCTCGGACGAGCATATCGCCGCGTTCGGCTGGGCCAGCCAGGAGGAGATGCACGACATCGCCGACCTCGCGATCCGCGTGAACGATTTCCTAAGCGGCCTGTTCGCCGGCGTCGGCATCCGCCTGATCGACTTCAAGCTCGAATTCGGCCGCATCTTCGACAACGACTATGGCCGCATCATCCTCGCGGACGAAATCTCCCCGGACGGCTGCCGGCTGTGGGACATGGAAACCAACGAGAAGATGGACAAGGATCGCTTCCGTCGCGATCTCGGTGGCGAAGTCGAGGCCTATCAAGAGGTTGCACGCCGCCTTGGCCTGATGCCCGAGGGCGGCGACAATTCGGTGCTCGACCTCGAAAAGCATCGCAAGAACCGGGGCAAGTAGATGAAGTTGAAGGTATTCGTGACGCTGAAGCCCGGCGTCCTCGACCCGCAGGGCCGGGCGATCCACCACGCGCTCGGTTCGCTCGGTTTCGATGGCGTGCAGGACGTCCGCCAGGGCAAGCTGATCGAGCTCGAAGTCGCCGACGACACCGACGACGCGGCGATCGATTCGATGTGCCGCAAGCTGCTCGCCAACACGGTGATCGAGAATTACCGGATCGAGAAGGCATGAAGACCGCCGTCGTCGTCTTCCCGGGTTCGAACTGCGACCGCGACATCGCCGTCGCGCTCGAATCGGTCACCGGCGTCAAGCCGGCGATGGTCTGGCACGCCGACACCGACCTGCCCGACGGCATCGGCCTGGTCGCGGTGCCCGGCGGCTTCTCGTACGGCGATTATCTGCGCTCGGGCGCGATCGCCGCGCGATCGCCGATCATGCAGGCGGTGGTCGCGGCGGCGGGCAAAGGCCTGCCGGTGCTAGGAATCTGCAACGGCTTCCAGGTGCTGACCGAGGCCGGTCTGCTACCGGGTGCGCTGATGCGCAACGAGGGGCTGAACTTCGTCTGCCGCGACGTCGCGCTGACCGTCGAGCACGCCGACTCGACCTTCACGTCGCGCTATGCGGCCGGTGAGCGCATCATCGTGCCCGTCGCGCATCACGACGGCAATTACTTCGCCGACGCCGAAACGCTCGACCGCGTCGAGGGCGAGGGCCGAGTGGCGTTCCGCTATGCGGAGGACGTCAACGGCTCCGCGCGGTCGATCGCGGGACTGATCAACGATGCCGGCAACGTGCTCGGCATGATGCCCCACCCCGAACGGCGGATCGAAGCCGCCCACGGCGGCACCGACGGCCGCCGCCTGTTCGAAGGCCTGCTGGAAACCGTCGGCGCGTAACTAGAAGGATCGTGGGTCGAAACCCACCGTCCTCACCCTTCCCACGGCCAAGTGGCCGCGGGCCCCTTCCCTCTCCCAATTGGGAGAGGGAGAGACGCCGCAGGCGGCGATGGGTGAGGACAGGCCGCTTATGCCGCTACGAACATCTCCGGCGGAAGCGCCATCAGCGACTCCGCCCCACCCTCGATCTTCCGCCGCAGCGCACCCGCATCCGGCAGGATCCGCTCGGCAAAGAACCGCGCCGTAACCAGCTTGGCATCGAGGAACGCAGCGTCGCCCTCCCCGGCCGCCTTCAGCTTCGACGCAGCCACCGCCATCCGCAGCCACATCGTCCCGACCGCAACGATCCCCATCAGCGTCATGTAGCTATACGCGCCGGCCCCCACATTCTCGGGGTTCTTCATGCCGTTGGCCATGAACCACATCGTCGCCGCCTGCAGCTGGCCATTGGCCTTTTCCAGATCGGTGGCGAACTGCGCGGTCGCATCGTCCTGCTTGGCAGCCGCGACGTCGTCACCGACCATCTTGAAGAACGCCTGGATCGCGCGGCCGCCGTTCATCGCCAGCTTACGCCCGACCAGGTCCATCGCCTGTACGCCGTTGGTGCCTTCGTAGATCTGGGCGATGCGCGCGTCGCGGACATACTGCTCCATGCCCCATTCGGCGATGTAGCCGTGACCGCCGTAAACCTGCTGCGCATTGGTCGCGATCTCATAACCCTTGTCGGTGCCGTATCCCTTGATCACCGGGGTCAGCAGCCCGATCAGGTCGCCGGCAAGCTGGCGCTCCTCCTCAGTCTGCGCGGCGTGCTCGAGATCAGCCTGAAGCGCGGTCCACATGATCAGCGCGCGAAGCCCTTCGGTCTGCGCCTTGGCCTCCATCAGCATACGGCGGATGTCGGGATGGACGAACAGCGTGTCCGCCTTCTCCTGCGGCTCCTTCGGCCCGGTCAGCGCGCGACCCTGACGCCGGTCCTGCGCATACTGCACCGCGTTCTGATACGCGACCTCGGCGATCCCGAGCCCCTGCAGGCCGACGCCAAGGCGTGCCGCGTTCATCATGATGAACATCGCCGCGAGACCCTTCATCTCCTCGCCGACCAGCCAGCCGGTCGCCGAATCATAGTTCATGACGCAGGTCGAATTGGCGTGGATGCCCATCTTGTGCTCGATCGAGCCGCAGGTGACGCCGTTGCGGTCGCCAAGCGAACCATCCTCGTTCACCAGGAACTTCGGCACCACGAACAGCGAGATTCCTTTCGAGCTGTCGGGCGCGCCCGGCGTCTTCGCCAGCACGAGGTGGATGATGTTGTCGGTCAGGTCATGCTCACCCGACGAGATGAAGATCTTCGTGCCGGTAATTGCATAGGAGCCGTCCGCCTGCGGCTCAGCCTTGGTGCGTATCAGGCCAAGATCGGTGCCGCACTGCGGCTCGGTCAGGTTCATCGTCCCGCCCCATTCGCCCGACACCATCTTCGGCACGTACATCGCCTTCTGCGCGTCCGATCCCTTGGCAATCAGAGCGGCGATCGCGCCGTGCGTCAGGCCAGGATACATCGCGAACGCCATGTTCGACGAGATCATGTATTCCTGGAACGCAGTCGAGACGACGTGCGGCACGCCCTGCCCGCCATATTCCGGCTGGTTGCCGAGCGTCGCCCAGCCGCTCTCGACATATTGCTTGTACGCCTCCTTGAAGCCGTCCGGCGTCGTCACGCTGCCGTCGTCGTGGCGCGTGCAGCCCTGCTGGTCGCCCGACAGGTTGATCGGGAACAGCACTTCGGCGACGAACCTACCGCCCTCTTCCAGCACCGCGTCGACGACGTCGGGGGTGGCGCTGTCGAAGCCCGGCAGGTCGGCATAGGCGTGAAGGCCGACGACGTGCTCCAGCACGAACCGGGTATCGCGGACGGGGGGCGTGTACTGCGGCATGATATTATCCTCTGTCCTGGGCGCGGCCGGCTTCGAGCACGGCGACGAAAGCGGTAAGTTCGGTGATGGCGGCGTCGATGTCGCGTTTCTGCGCCTCGAGCAGCTCGATCCGCGCGCGGCCACGATCGATCGCGACCTGGCGCTGCAGGCGGCGGCCATCGCCGACGTCGTACAGGTCGATCATCTCGCGGATTTCGCCCAGGCTGAAACCGACGCGCTTGCCGCGCAGGATCCAGGCGAGCCGTGCACGATCACGATGCGAATAAATCCGTTGCGTCCCGCGCCGTTCGGGCGTGATCAGCCCCTCATCCTCGTAGAAGCGGAGTGCGCGTGCGGTCACGTCGAACTCCGCCGACAGGTCGGAGATCGTGAAGCTTTCCAGCCCCTCGCGAGGCTCGATCACGGCGTAGGAAGCGAATGTCGTCATCGCCGCCCGAATATCTACCCTTTACGTCAACGTCAATCGCCGCAGAGCATCTGTCCCTTGGCCGATCGCAGCGTGCCGGCTTCGGCACGCGACTGACTCAACCGCTCGACCGTCAGCGCGGCCAGCGATGCGCGACCGGTGCACAATGTATCGCAGGCAGCAGGAAGCTCGGCGGGGAACGTGATACGATCGCCGTCGAACCGCGCCTCGAATCGGCAGCCGCCGAACGCGACGCGGAGCCGTTCGCCGCTCCGACTGACCGTGCCCGCTGCCGCGCAGCCATGCCCATCGCCGTAATCGACGGTAGCGCCGATCCGGCTGCTGCCATTTCCGGAGTCGACAACGCAGACGCGGTCGGTATCGCGCGCCCAGCTCCCCTGGATCGAGCCTTTGGGATCGGCGATCATCCCCGCCTGAGTCGCCGCCGCCTCCAGCCGCGCGCCGGCGCTGGTATCCGTCGCGGCCGGTTCGGCCCCGCCGCACGCCGCCAGCGGCAGCGCGAGCAGCAGCCACCTCATTCCGCCGGCACCAGCCCGCCATCTTCGATCCGCCGATAGAAGCAGCTGCGCGCACCTGTGTGGCACGCCGGACCGGCGGCATCGGCGATCACCCAGATCGCGTCCTGATCGCAATCGACGCGCAACTCCGCGACGCGCAGCACGTTGCCGGACGTCTCGCCCTTCTTCCACAGGCTCTGCCGGCTGCGCGACCAGAAATGCGCTTCGCCGCTGCTGCGCGTCGCCGCGAGTGCGTCGGCATTCATATGCGCCACCATCAGCACGTCGCCCGACACCCGGTCGGTGACGACGGCGGTGACGAGGCCTGCGGCGTCATACTTCGGATCGAGCGTCAGCCCGGTTTCGCGGTGGTCGGTCATGCACCTTCCTACCCCCGATCAACCGCCGATGCGACCGGCCGATGTGGCGGCCGCGCGATACTTCATGACAAACAGGCGACAAATCCGAACACCGCTCCTATATGGCGGCCTCCGCAGGACGTGAGACCCGCCATGCTGACCACAAATCCCTACGACGACGACAAACTCCGGGAGGAGTGCGGCATTTTTGGCGTCTCCGCGACGGAGGGCGCCGCTGCGCTGGTTGCGCTGGGCTTGCACGCGCTGCAGCACCGCGGCCAGGAAGCGGCCGGCATCACCACCTATGACGGCCATCATTTCCATACGCACCGCGCGATGGGGCATGTCGCCGGCAACTTCGACCGCGACGACGTCATCCGCGCCTTGCCGGGCACCGTCGCTTGCGGCCATGTCCGCTATTCGACCAGCGGCGAGACCGCGCTGCGCAACGTTCAGCCGCTCTATGCGGAGCTGTCGACCGGCGGCTTCGCGGTCGCGCACAACGGCAACATCTCGAACGCGATGCGGCTGCGCAAGGAGCTCGTCCGGCGCGGCTCGATCTTCCAGTCGACCAGCGACACCGAGACGATCATCCATCTGGTCGCGACCTCCAATTACCGCACGCTGCTCGACCGCTTCGTCGACGCGCTGAAGCAGGTCGAGGGCGCCTATTCGCTGATCGTGATGACGCCCGAGGGCATGATCGCCTGCCGCGATCCGCTCGGCATCCGGCCTCTGGTGATGGGCAAATTGGGCGATGCGATTATCTTCGCGTCAGAGACAGTGGCGCTCGACGTGGTCGGCGCGACCTTCGTCCGGGCGGTCGAACCGGGCGAACTGGTGATCGTGCAGGGCTCCGAAATTCGCTCGATCCGCCCGTTCGCACCGATGGCGGCGCGGCCGTGCATCTTCGAATGGGTCTATTTCTCGCGCCCCGATTCGATCGTCGGCGATCATTCGGTCTATTCGGTGCGTAAGGCGATCGGCGCGCAGCTGGCGATCGAATCGCCGGTCGAGGCGGACCTGGTCATTCCAGTCCCCGATTCGGGCACGCCAGCGGCAATCGGCTATGCCCAGCAATCAGGCATCCCGTTCGAACTCGGCATCATCCGCTCGCATTATGTCGGCCGAACCTTCATCTCGCCCGGTGACCAGATCCGGCATCTCGGCGTTAAGTTGAAGCACAACGCCAACCGCGCGCTCATCAAGGGCAAGCGCGTCATCCTGGTTGACGATTCGATCGTCCGGGGCACTACCAGCCTCAAGATCGTCCAGATGATGCGCGAGGCGGGTGCCGCCGAAGTCCATATGCGCATCGCCAGCCCACCGACGCGGCACTCGTGCTTCTACGGCGTCGACACGCCCGAGCGCGCGAAACTGCTCGCGGCGAAGCTCGACCTGGGCGGCATGACAGGGTTCATCCATGCCGACACGTTGGCGTTCATTTCGATCGACGGGCTCTACAAGGCACTCGGCGAGGCCAAACGCGCGGACATTCGCCCTAAATACTGCGACGCGTGCTTCACCGGTGATTATCCGACGACGCTGACCGACCATGACGAGGGGGCCGAAGTCGACCAGTTCGCGATGCTCGCCGAGCGCGTGATCTGACCTTGGAGTCGACCATGAAGCCGCTCGCCGACAAGCTCGCGCTCGTTACCGGCGCCAGCCGTGGTATCGGTGCGGCGACCGCACTGGCGCTAGCAGCCCAAGGCGCGCACGTCGTGCTGACCGCCCGCACGGCCGGCGGGCTGGAGGAGATCGAGGAGGCTATCCACGCCGCCGGCGGGTCCGCGACGATCGCGCCGCTCGACCTGACCGAGACCGATTCGATCGCGCGCCTCGCAACCGCAATCGGCGGCCGCTGGGATGCACTCGACATCCTCGTGCTCAACGCGGCGATGCTGGGGTCGCTGTCGTCGGTGCCGGCGATCGATCCCAAGGAACTGGCGCAGATCCTGACGCTCAACGTCAGTGCGCAGGGGGCTCTGATCTCTGCATTCGACCCGATGCTGAAAAAGGCGAAGGCGGCACGCGTTATCGGCATCACCTCCAGCGTCGGCCGCAAGCCGCGCGCCTATTGGGGCATGTACGGCGCGTCGAAGGCGGCGTTCGAGACGCTGCTCGGCGCGTATGGTGACGAGATGGCCGAGATCAGCGGCATCCGCACCGCGATTCTCGATCCGGGTGCAACGCGGACGAAAATGCGCGCGCGCGCCTATCCGGGCGAAGACCCGAAGTCGGTGAAAGAGCCGGCGGTGGTCGCCGACCGCATCGTGCAACTGGCGATCGACGGGTTCGAAGCCGGGCATTTCGAGCGCATAGCCTAAAACCTATCCCGTCATTCCCGCGGAGGCGGGAACCCATACTGGCTAGCAGTGAGGCTCAACTACGAACGTCTGCCAGTATTGATCCCCGCCTGGGCGGGGATGACGGAGCGGGGATCGGATGCCCCCTACCGCTTGACCAAAGTCACCTGCGCCACATCGATCCCGCCACCACGAAACCCGCCCTCGCAATACATCAGGTAATAGCGCCACAACGCGACGAACTTCGCGTCGAGCCGCGCCGGCAGCCGCCCTTCAGCGACCGCCGCATCGAACGCGACCCGCCACCGGCGTAGTGTCTCCGCATAATCCAGCCCGAACGCGTGGGCGTCCTCCCAGACCAGTCCACGCGCCTCGGCCAGCGCGCGAAACCGCGATTCCGACAGCAACAAACCGCCGGGGAACACGTAGCGCTGGATGAAGTCGACGCTCGACGCATAGGCATCGAACACCGCATCGTCGATCGCGATATACTGGAGCGCAGCGCGGCCACCCGGCTTCAGCACCCGCGCGATCGTGTCGAGATAGGCCGGCCAATATTCCTCGCCGACCGCCTCGACCATCTCGATGCTCGCAACCGCGTCGAACCGGCCGTCGATATCGCGGTAATCGGTCAGCGAGACGGCGACGCCGTCCAGCCCGGCAGCCGCGATCCGATCGTCGACATGCCGCTTCTGTTCGGTCGACAGCGTTAGCGCATGGACCCGAACACCCGCGCGCGCCGCAACCTCGGCGAACGATCCCCAGCCACAGCCGATCTCGAGCAGTGAATCACCCCGCCGCGCCTGCGTCCGGTCGAGGATCGCTCGCAATTTGGTGTCCTGTGCGCGATCGAGCGGTTCGTCCGGGTCGGCGAAGATCGCGCTCGAATAGGTCAGGCTCGGGTCCAGCCACGTCTCGTAGAAGTCGTTGCCCAGGTCGTAATGCGCGGCGATGTTGCGTTTCGCGCCGTCGCGGTCGTTGCGGCGGAACCTGTGCCACACGCGTGCGGCGAGCCGGGCAAGGCCGCCCGAGCGCGCCGTCTTGCCCAGCGATACGCGATTGCGCATGAATAGATCGAACAGCGGCACCGGATCAGGGCTCGACCAGTCGCCGGCCGCCCAGCCCTCGTACCAGCCGACCGACCCTGCGGTCGCCAAACGGACCAGCGCCCGCCAGCGGTGCACGATGACGACCGGCAGCGGCCCGTCCGCGCGTCCGCCCAACAGCCGCCGCGTCCCGTCGGGCAATGTCGCCTCGATCCCGCCGACATCCAGCCCGGCGTCGATCCGGTCGAGCAACCGGTGAAAGATCGGCGCGACCACATGCGCGGTGCGGCTGCCCTCCCCGGACGTCGTAATGGCCTGCCCCGCATTCATCGCGGCGCTCCATGCAACAGCGAGGGGGATGAGGAAAGGGCTGCCTCGCCTTCAACCGTCATCCCGGGCTCGTCCCGGGATCCAGGGTTACACGCGATACCGCCTAGGGCTCTGGATCCCGGGACGAGCCCGGGATGACGACAACGTCAGACCATCCGCCCCGCCGCCAGCGCCCGTTCCCGCGCCTCGCGGTGGCCGATGATCTTCGCCGGATACGCTTTCGGCCGGCACCCCGCCTCGTCCGGATCGTGGATCGCATCGTCCCGCAGATCCTGCAGTTCGGGCACCCAGCGACGGATATAGTCGCCAGCCTCGAACTTCTCGGACTGCGTCAGCGGCGCCATGATCCGCGAGAACATGTTCGAATCAATCCCGGTACCGGCCACCCATTGCCAGTTGACCGAGTTGTTGCCGTAGTCGGCGCACAGCAGGCAGTCCCAGAACCACCGCTCCCCCTCTCGCCAGTCGATCAGCAGATGCTTGATCAGGAAGCTCGCCGTGATCATCCGCACCCGGTTGTGCATCCACCCCGTGGTCCACAGCTGGCGCATACCCGCATCGACGATCGGATAGCCGGTCCGCCCCTCCTGCCACGCCGCCAGGTCGGCCTTTGCCGCCGCGCCAGTCCGCCAAGGCAGCCGATCGAACTTCGGCCGACCATTCGCGTCGGCATAGTCGGGGTTCGCCATCACCACGCCGTCGGTGAAGTCGCGCCACGCAAGTTCCTTGCGGAATTTCTCCGCATCGCGGTGGCGATCGACAGCATGCCACACCGCGCGCGGCGAGATCTCGCCGAAATGCAGATGCGGCGACAGCCGCGACGTGCCCTCCTCGCCGGGCAGGTTCCGCGTCTCTTCATACGCATCAACCTTGTCGGCAAAATCCTCGGCCCGTTCGAGCGCCGCCGCCTCGCCGGGCGTCCAGTCCTCGCCGAATCCGCTCGACCAGTCGGGTTTGGTCGGCAGCAGATGCCAGTCGGCAAGTTTGTCGCTTTTCGGCCACGTATCAGGCGCCGGAATGCTACGGGGCACCGGTTCGGGCTTCGCCGGCGGCATCATCTGCGATAACGCCCGCCAGAACCCCGAATACACCTTGAATGGCGTCCCAGCCCCGGTCCGAACATGCTCGGGCCGCGCGAGGTGGTTGCCGTCATGAAGGCATAGCCGGTCGCCGAGCGCGTCCTCCGCCTTGCGCCACCAGGGTTCGTAGTGGCGGATCGCATACACCCGTTCGGCGCCGGTCTTGTCCATCAGCGCCATCAGCGTCGCTACCGCGTCGCCCCGCCGGAGGATGAGACGCGATCCCTTGGCCTTCAGCGCCTTTGCCAGCACCTCGAGGCTGTGGTGCAGCCACCAACGTTGCGCGCTGCCGATCCGCCACGCGCCCGGTGCGTCGTCGTCGAGGATGTAGACCGGCATCACCGCGCCTGCCTCGGCGGCGGCGATCAGCGCGGGGTGGTCGTGCAGGCGGAGGTCCTGGCGGAGCCAGAGGAGCGTGGTCATGCGCGATCCTACGCGCCGACAGCCTTCCGCGTTCCCGCCGCCTCGAACGCGGCGCCCAGCGTCAGGATCGCGGCGACATGCCGCTCGGCGATCGCCAGCGCATCGTCGCCGTACCCGCCACCGACCGTACTCGCGATCGGAATGCCGCGGTCGATGGCTAACCCCGCGACGAACCGCTCGCGCCGTTCGAGCCCTTCAAGCGTCAGTGCAAGCCGCCCGAGCCGGTCGCCCGCAAACGGATCGACCCCCGCCTGATACAGGATCAGGTCGGGCCGCATCTCATCGAGCATCGGCACCAGGCTTCGTTCGAGCGCGTCGAGATAACCATCGTCGTCGACCCCGTCGGGCAAAGCCACGTCGAGCGTCGAACAAGCCTTCCGCACCGGAAAATTCTTCGCCGCGTGGATCGAATAGGTCGCGACCCCCTGTCGCCCGGCAAGCAGCGCCGCCGTCCCGTCGCCCTGATGCACGTCGCAATCGACCACCAGCACGCGCTCGACACGCGCCTCCTCGACCAACCGCACGGCGGCGACAGCCAGATCGTTGAACACGCAATACCCCGCCCCGGTGTTCGCCAGAGCGTGGTGGCTGCCCCCCGCCGTATTCGCCGCATAGCCGTGCTCGATCGCCAGGCACGCCGCCGCCCAGGTCCCGTTCGGCACGATCGCCGCGCGCCGCGCGACCGTCTCGGTCACCGGAAAGCCGATCCGCCGCTCCTTCTCGCGCGGCACGCGTG